>Ga0209157_1000077_pt1 | contig 84552 bp, 78 predicted proteins | sample GraSoiAngelo_135_FD_185892 | JGI IMG/M metagenome (GOLD analysis project Ga0209157, IMG submission 185892) | Grasslands soil microbial communities from the Angelo Coastal Reserve, California, USA - 14_0929_05_40cm (SPAdes) (version 2) | ecosystem: Environmental > Terrestrial > Soil > Grasslands ... | reverse complement strand
CGCCGGTGGCGGCGAACGACAGCTTCACGACGGACGAAGACACGGCGCTGACGGTCACGGCCCCTGGCGTACTGGGAAACGACACGGACGTCGACGGCCCGGTGCTGACGGCCGTGGTGGTGACGGGCCCGAGCCACGGAGCGCTGACGCTGAATGCCAACGGCTCGTTCACCTACACGCCGGCGGCCAACTTCAACGGGCCGGACAGCTTCACCTACAAGGCCAATGACGGGCAGGCGGACTCCAACGTGGCGACGGTGGCGCTGACGATCAACCCGGTGAACGACGCCCCCGTGGCGGTCAACGACAGCTTCGCGACGAACGAGGACACGGCGCTGACGATCACGGCCCCCGGGGTGCTGGCGAACGACACCGACGTGGACGGCAACAGTCTCACGGCGGTGGTGGTGACGGGCCCGAGCCACGGGGCGCTGACGCTGAACACTGACGGCAGCTTCACGTACACGCCGGCCGCGGGCTTCAACGGGCCGGACAGCTTCACCTACAAGGCCAACGACGGGCAGGCGGACTCGAACGTGGCGACGGTGGCGCTGACGGTCAACCCGGTGAACGTCGCACCGGTCCTCGATCCGATTGCGAACCGGACATCCACTGAGGGTGTGCCGCTCGTGTTTACCGCCACCGCGTCCGACGTGGACACGCCGAGCGGCAGCCTCAGGTTCAGCCTGGATGGCCCGGCTCCGGCGGGCGCTGCGATCGACGCGACGACCGGAGTGTTCACGTGGACGGCGACGGAGCCGCAGGGGCCGGCGGTCTACCAGTTGACGATTCGCGTCGGCGACGGCGCCCTGACCGACGCCAAGAGCTTCGCCGTCACCGTTCTCGAGGACACCACCATCGATGCTAGACCCGGCGCGGGCGATGGCGTTCCCGACGAGTATCGGGTCGTCCGGAGCGGCGGCGACCTGCTGGTCTCGCTCCACGGCTCGGTGATCTTCACGAATCCGTTCGCGTCAACGCCGAGCCTGACCATCAATGGCTCCACCGACGATGACACGCTGTTCGTGGATCTCGGGGGCGGCAATCCGATCCCCGCCGGCGGCATCGCGTACCACGGGGGCGGGCCGGGCGACCACGACGCTCTGATCCTCGAAAACGGCTCCCCGGAGACGATCGCCTACACGTTCATCGATGCCAGCTCCGGCACCGTGGCCGTCGATGGCGCCGTCATCAGCTACACGGGGCTGGAGCCCATCACGGACCGGATCCGGACGGCGAATCGCACGTTCACGTTCGGTCCCGGGGCTGACATCATCACCGTCACGCTCGGTACCGCCCAGTCGACCATCGCGAGCGCGCGGTCGAGCGAGACGGTGACGTTTGCCAACCCGACGACGTCGCTCACGATCGCTGCCGGCGCCGGGAACGACACGGTCACGATCGTCGCTCCGCAGACGCCACCCTTCGAAGTGAAGGTCGACGGCGGTCCGGGCGTGAACTCGATCCAGGGTGCCGTGCTGACGACCGCGATCGGCATCGGCACCGAGGGCGCCGATGTCATCGAGGTCGGCGAGACCCCCACGGGTGCGATCATGGTCACGGTCAACGGAACGACGAGTACGTTTGCCGCCGGCACGCACGTGCGTGTGGACGCCCTCGGCGGCGACGATCGCGTCACGCTCCGGGACCTGAACGTCGACGCCGCCGTGGGCGCAGGCAAGCTCACGCTTCTCGGCGGGGCCGGCGACGACACCCTCATCGGGGGCAGCGGCGACGACCGGCTCGAGGGCGGCCCGGGCGATGACACTCTCGTGGGCGGCGCGGGCAACGACACGCTCGTGGGCGGCGCCGGCAATGACCGGCTCATCGGCGGCGTCGGGGACGATGCGATCGCGGGCGGTGAGGGCGACGACGTCGTGGTGTGGGCGCGCGGAGACGGCAACGATTCGATCGACGGCGGCGGGGGCATCGATCTCGTCGTGATGTACGGCGCGGCTTCGGCGGACGATGTCAGCGTCCGAGCCAACGGCACGCATGTGAGCGTGACCGCCTCCGGCGCGCGGCTCGATCTCTCGGGCATCGAGCGGCTCTTCGTCGATTCCGGAGTCGGCGCCGACATCATCCGCATCGGCGACCTCAGGGGCACGGCCCTCGCCTTCATCGAGGTGGAGGCCGGCGCCGGCAACGATGTCGTCGACGGGTCCGCGACGAATGCGGCGCTGACGCTCCGCGGCGGCGACGGGGATGACAGGCTATTCGGCGGTTCGGGCAACGATCGCATCGAAGGCGGCGCCGGCCGCGACACGATCCATGGCGGCGACGGGAACGACACCATCATGGGGGACGCCGGGGACGATCTCCTCTTCGGTGACGCGGGCAACGACTCCCTGCTCGGCGGTGACGGCGACGACATCATCCTGGGCGGCGCCGGCAACGACATTGCCAGCGGCGGGGCCGGAAACGACCTGATCTATGGCGGCGCCGGAAATGACACGCTCATCGGCGACGGGGGAGACGATGTCCTCCTGGGCAGAGCGGGCGACGATTTCCTGTCCGGCGGTGCCGGTAAAAACGTGCTCATCGGCGGGCCCGGCAGCGACACCCTGATCTGCGGGTCGCGCAAAGACCTCGTGATCGACGGGGAGGCGTCCGACGGGCTGTTGCGCCGCCTGCGGATGTGTCTGGACGCGCACGATCTCGACTCGAATCTCCACAGCGTGCTCGATCTCTGGCGCGATGGCTCGAAAGAGGCACACGGGAGGACTCGCTGATGTCGAGCCGATGCGGGCCGTTGACAGGGCCCGCTTAGGGTCTTACCCTCTCTCGCGCCGAGGTCACACCCCAGGAGGTCCATTCGTGAAACACCAAGTCAAGATGACGATCAACGGACAGACCCAGAGCCACGAGGTCGAGCCGCGCCTCCTGCTCGTGCATTACATCCGCGAGACGGTCGGCCTCACGGGAACGCACGTCGGCTGCGATACGAGCCAGTGCGGCGCGTGCACCATTCTCATGAATGGGCAGGCGGTGAAGGCGTGCACGGTGTTCACCGTCCAGGCGGACGGCGCCAAGATCACCACCATCGAGGGGCTCGCGAAGAACGGGGACCTGCATCCGATCCAGCAGGGTTTCTGGGAGAAGCACGGCCTGCAGTGCGGCTTCTGCACGCCCGGCATGATCCTGGCCGCCTGCCAGCTGCTCGAGCGCTATCCGAAACCGTCGGAGGAGCAGATCCGCCACCAGCTCGAAGGCAACCTGTGCCGGTGCACCGGCTACCACAACATCGTGAAGGCGATCCAGTGGGCTTCGGAGCACATGGCCGAAGCGAAGTGAGGGGGCGCCATGGCCACCGCGACCGACACGCGCCTGTTCGGCAAATCCATCAAGCGTCGCGAGGATCCGCGATTCATCACGGGCCGGGGTAACTACACCGACGACCTCAAGCTGCCCGGCATGACCTATGCGGCGTTCGTGCGCAGCCCACACGCGCACGCGAAGATCCGCAAGATCGACGTCGCCAAGGCGAAGGCGCACCCCGGCGTGGTCGCGATCTTCACCGGCAAGGACCTCACCGGGGTGAACTCGCTGCCGTGCGGCTGGCTGCTGCCGGACCTCAAGGTGCCGCCGCACCCGCCGCTCGCCGTCGACACCGTGCGCTACGTCGGTGATCCCGTCGCCATCGTCATCGCCGAGAGCCAGGACGCGGCGCTGGACGCCGCCGAGAAGCTGAAGGTGGACTGGGAGATCCGGCCCGCCGTCACCGCCACCGCCAAGGCGGCCGACAGGGGCGCCGCCCAGATCCACGAGGTGGCGCCGTCGAACGTCGCCTTCAAGTGGCAGATCGGCGATGCGGCGGCCGTGGACGCGGCGGTCACGAGCGCGGCGGTCGTCGTCAAGAAACGGATCGTCAACCAGCGCCTCGTGGCCAACGCCATGGAGCCGCGCGCGTGCGTGGCCCGCTTCGACGCGGCCACCGGCGACCTCACGCTCTGGGTGACCTCGCAGAACCCCCACGTCCACCGCCTGCTGATGACGGCGTTCGTGCTCGGCATCCCCGAGCACAAGGTGCGCGTGATCGCCCCCGACGTCGGCGGCGGCTTCGGCAGCAAGATCTTCCTCTACAACGAGGAGACGGTGTGCTCGTGGGCGACGCGCCAGATCAAGCGGCCGATCCGCTGGACCTCCACGCGCCGCGAGGCGTTCCAGACCGACGCCCACGGCCGCGACCACGTCACCGACGTCGAGCTGGCCCTGGCGCGGGACGGCAAGATCCTGGGCCTGCGCGTGAAGACGGTGGCCAACATGGGCGCCTATCTCTCGACCTTCGCGCCCGCGGTGCCGACCTACCTCTACGGGACGCTCCTCAACGGCGTCTACGAGATCGGCGCCATCCACGCCGACGTCACCGGCGTCTTCACCAACACCACGCCGGTGGACGCGTACCGCGGCGCCGGACGGCCGGAGGCGGCCTACCTGCTCGAGCGCATGATCGAGGCCGGCGCGGCCGCGCTCAAGACGGACGTGACCGAGATCCGCAAGAAGAACTTCATCCCGAAGTTCGAGCACGGCTACCAGACGAAGGTCGCGCTCACCTACGACAGCGGGAATTACAGCGCCGCCTTCGACAAGCTGCTGACGATGTTCGACTACAAGAAGTTCCGGACCGAGCAGGAGGCGGCGCGCAAGCAGGGCAAGCTGATCGGCGTCGGCTTCTCGACCTACATCGAAGCCTGCTCGATCGCGCCGTCCAAGGTGGTCGGCTCGCTCGGCGCCCAGGCCGGCCTCTACGAGTCGGGCATCGTGCGCGTGCACCCGACGGGCAAGGTGACGGTCTTCACCGGCTCGCACTCCCACGGCCAGGGGCACGAGACCACGTTCAGCCAGCTCGTGGCCGACGAGCTGGGCCTGGCCATCGAGGACGTCGAGATCGTGCACGGCGACACCGGCGCGATCGCGTTCGGCATGGGAACGTACGGCAGCCGCTCGGCCTCCGTCGGCGGCACCGCGATCCACATGTCGATCAGCAAGATCAAGGAGAAGGGCAAGAAGATCGCGGCGCACCTGCTGGAGGCCTCGCCGGGCGACATGGAGTACGTCAACGGCCAGTTCCAGGTGAAGGGCTTTCCGGGCAAGGCGGTGCCGTTCGGCCAGGTCGCGCTGACCGCGTACGTGCCGCACAAGTATCCCGAGGGCCTGGAGCCCGGGCTCGAGGAGACGTCGTTCTACGATCCGTCGAACTTCTGTTTCCCGTTCGGCGCCCACGCGTGCGTGGTGGAGGTGGACCGCGACACGGGCCACGTGAAGGTGTTGCGCTACGTCGCCGTCGACGATGTCGGCAACGTCATCAACCCGATGATCGTGGACGGCATGGTGCACGGCGGCATCGCCCAGGGCGTCGGTCAGGCGCTGTGGGAGGGCGCGGTCTACGAGGACGGCAGCGGCCAGCTCGTGACGGGCACGATGATGGATTACGCGCTGCCCAAGGCCGACATGCTGCCGATGTACGAGACGGATCGCACGGTGACGCCGACCCCGGTCAACCCGCTCGGCATCAAGGGCGCCGGTGAGACGGGAACGATCGCGGCCACGCCTGCCGTCGTCAACGCCGTCGTGGACGCCCTGCGGCCGCTCGGCGTGGATCACATCGAGACGATGCCGCTCTCGCCCGAGCGCGTGTGGAAGACCATCCAGGCCGCCAAGACCGCCGGTGCCGCCGGCCCGAAGCGATAGAGGAGACGCCCATGTACCCAGCCGCGTTCGAGTATCACGCCCCCGCCAGCGTCGCGGAGGCCCTGAAGCTGCTCGGCAAGCTCGACGACGCCAAGATCCTCGCGGGTGGTCACAGCCTGATCCCGATGATGAAGCTGCGCCTCGCCCAGCCGAAGCATCTCATCGACCTGCGCAAGGTGAGTGGGCTCACCGGCATCAAGGAGTCCGGCGGCACGATCTCGCTCGGGGCGATGTCCACCCACTGGGAGGTAGAGTCCTCGAAGGTGCTGAAGGGCAAATGCGCGATCGTGTCGGAGACCGCGGCCATGATCGGCGACCCCGCCGTGCGCAACAAGGGGACGATCGGCGGCTCGCTGGCCCACGGCGATCCCGCCGCCGACATGCCCGCCACCGTGATCGCGCTCGGCGCCGAGTTCGTCTGCCAGGGCAAGAAGAAGCGCACGGTGAAGGTGGACGACTGGTTCAAGGGCCTCATGGAGACGGCGCTGAAGGAGGACGAGCTGCTCGTCGAGATCCGCGTGCCCGCGCTCGCCAAGGGCACCGGGGCCGCGTATCTGAAGTTCCCGCACCCGGCGTCGCGCTTCGCGGTCGTCGGCGTGGCGGCCGTCGTCACACTCGACAAGGATGGCAAGTGCACGAAGGCGGGCGTCGGCGTCACCGGCGCCGGCACCAAGGCCGTGCGCGCCAAGGGCGTGGAGGCGGCGCTCACGGGCAAGCGTCTGGACGCCGCGGCCATCGAGGCCGCCGCCGCGAAGGCCGCCGACGGCGTGGACGTGCAGGCCGACCTTCAGGGCTCCGTGGAGTACAAGGCGCACCTCTGCCGTGTCTTTGCCAGGCGCGCGCTCGAGGCCGCGGTCAAGCGCGCGCAGGGCTAGTCGAGCGACGGGCGCATCCGCCACGTGCGGGTGCGCCCGTATCCTTCCGTTGACACTCGTGAATTCCTTCTGAGGTCCACGCCTATCGGTTAGACTCTGGAGCGTGGACGCCTTCAAGCTTGAAGCGTTCAAAGTGGCGCTGTTCATCCTTCCGGGTATCATTACCCTTCGAATCAAGACGGCCCTCTCCATCTCCGCTCCCAGCAAGCCGCTCAACACGGTGATCGATGGTCTTGCATTTACTCTCGTCGATCACGCCGTGTTCGGAGTCTTGAAGACGACGCTCAACGCCTTTGCCACCTCTTCGGCCGTCACGGGCGTCAAATCGTTTGGCGCGGCTATTACTGTGTCGCCGAGCCTTCCCGGTGAACTCGGGCAGCCGTTCAGGGATGCCGGTGGCTTCCCGATCATCGTCATCGCGGCGATTGTTGGCCTCGTTTTTGGAGCCATCCGATATCACGGCTGGGACTTTCGTCTGTTCCGCCGCATTCGAATCACGAACCGTACGGGTGAGAACCTGGTGTGGGCCGAGACCCTCACCAAGGCCTCCAAGGAGTCTTACGCGGTCGTTGCCTGCAAGGACGGCTCGCGTTTTATCGGCGAGATCGACACGTTCTCGGAGGAAGCTGGGAACTACGAAATCCTCCTGCCTGAGCAATGCATCGCAAGTCCAACTGGATGGCTCGTTGCTTCCGGTTGTCGGAGAAGGAGTGCTGCTCACGAAAGAAAATCCGATTATTCGCGTGGAGTTGTGGGACCCTGGGGTGGGTGTTAGCGTGGCATCACGAGGAGAGCCAAATGTCTGAGCAGCGGGCGACGAGACTCACCGAGGCCAAGCGCGTTCCTGTCGAAAAGGCCATCGGAAGAAAGCCGATCGGCCCGCCGCCGGCTCGCGTCAACCCCGCGCCTCAAACGCAGACCACGTCGAACTCTTCGTCGTCGGGCAACGTCCAGTCCAAGTCCTGATCCGGCCCTGATCGCCGCCATCGTTCTCGCTGCCGGGTTCGCCCGGCGCATGGGCCGCCAGAAGCTTCTCCTCGACCTTAAGGGCAAGCCCGTCGTGCGCTGGAGCGTCGAGCTCGTGCTCCCGCACGTCGGCGACTGCGTCGTTGTCACAGGCCAGGACGACTCGGGCCTGCGCGGCGCCCTCGCGGGCCTCGCCGTGCGCTTCGTTGTGAATCCGCGGCCGCAGGACGGGCAGGGCTCCTCGATCGCCGTCGGCGCCGCCGCGCTCAAGCCGTGGACGGCCGCCGCCCTCGTGGCGCTCGGCGACCAGCCGCTCACCCCGGCGACCGTCATCCCCGCGCTGCTCGCGGCGCAGCAGCGCAGCGGCAAGGCGATCGCGGCGCCGTCGTACCGCGGTACGCGCGGCACGCCGGTGCTGTTTTCCTCCGAGGTGTTTCCGGAATTGCGCGCGCTGGCCGGCGACTCGGGCGCGCGCGGCGTGCTGGCGGCGCGCCCCGAGCGCGTGGAGACCGTCGAGCTCGACGTCGCGATGCCCGCCGACGTGGACACGCCGGAGGACTTCGCCCGCCTTCATGGACTGAAGGAAAACTTGTGATGCGAGTCTAGAATAGACGCCATGCGCGAAGAGATCCGGAAGATCCAGGAACTGATGGAGGCAGCGGAGTATGTGACGGATGCGCCGGTCGCGACTTCGGTGTACCTCGCGACCCGCCTGCGCAAGCCGTTGCTCATCGAAGGCCCCGCGGGCGTCGGCAAGACGGAGACGGCCAAGGTCCTGGCGCGAATGCTGGGGACAAATCTGATTCGCCTGCAGTGCTACGAGGGGCTTGACGCTGCAGCCGCGCTCTACGAGTGGAATTATCAGAAACAGATCCTGCACATAAAGCTTCACGAATCGTCGGGTCGGAGGGCCTCAGACGAGGAGCATGAAATCTTCTCGGAAGCATTTCTTCTTCGCCGTCCGCTTCTACAGGCCATCTCTCAGCCGGACCAAGCTCCAGTCCTTCTGGTGGACGAGGTTGACCGCTGTGTGACTGCGCGAACGCTCGTGGCCACGACGCGAGGCGTCCGACGTGCTGACGATATCCGCGCCGGAGACGAGCTCGTGAGCTTCGACCCGAATGCTTTCACGGTCGCGAGATCTTTCGTCAAGCGCGTCGTTCCGAGGACTGCCGAGTCCGTGCTTCGCGTGTTCGTCGGTGGGCGTGTGATCGAGGTGACACCGGAACACAAGTTCATCCGCTACGTCGGCGCCGGGTACGAGATCGTCGAGGCCCAGAGGCTTCGCCCTGGCGACCGGCTGCCCCTCCACAAGCCCTTCTACACCGGATCGCTTCAGAATCCGGACGTGGCCGTCGATGACGAGATGGTGAAACTGTCCGACACCGCACGGCAACGATTCGACAAGGCGTACAAGGCGTCAGGCAGGACCTACGAAAGTCTGGCTGTCGAGATCGGTGTGTCCCGACAACATCTCCGGAACGTGATTGCGCGGACGCCGTGCAAGGACTCACTGAGATCCGGACCGGTCTCGCGACTCGGGCGAGCGCTTGGCCTCGATGAGGCCGCCCTGTGGCGATGCGATGAGGTTCGGGGACTACGGATCACGCCCTCGCCAGTGTTTTACGAGGTTCTCGGCTATATCGTCGCGGACGGGTGCTTCACAAGTGATCGGCTGTGTATCGCCGACAAGGATCGGCAGAACGTCGACCTCTACGCTGCCAAGTTCGAAACGGCATTCCGGCGTACCGCCCGGGTTGTGAAAGGACCACACAATAACTTCGAGGTCAGTTGCCACTCCCGTCCACTCGGACGCTTCCTCAAGCGCCTGCTTGGCCCCGGTATCGTGCGGAGCCGCGACCGACAAGCGCCTGCCTTCGTTTTCGATTTGCCGGCCGAGGAACGCGCGGCTTTTCTTCGCGGATATTTCGATGGGGAGGGTTGGGTAGGTGATCATCAGGTGGCCGCGGTGTCGGCCTCCCTCTATCTTCTGATTGGCGTGCAGTGGCTTCTCGCCTCGCTCGGAATCGACAGCCACATTTCGCCAGCGTCGGACACGGGCTTCGGGCTGGGGCGTCCTTACTACACTCTCGCGCTGACAGACACAGCGCGGTTCAGCCTGCTCGTCGGATTCTGCTCCCCGGCGAAGCGGGCAAAGCTGGGTGGCGGTCGGCGCCCCCAATGGTCGACGACGTCATATTTGCCGGAGACCGCGGTGCATCCGGCTCTGCGCCGGATTCGTGAGGGCGTCGTCTTGCATCGCACGCGCGGCCATCAAACGATCTATGACATCCTCGCGCGACGCGTGAAGCCAAACGTTGGTTCGATTCGGCGCCTAGCGGCGCAGCTCGATTCGGAGGAACTTCGTGGCTTGCTCGGCAAGGAAGTCGTCCTTTCCGAAGTGAGCCGTCTTGAAACAGTTCCTGGTGAACAGCCGGTCTTCGACTTCGTGCTGGCGGACAGCCCATACTTTGTGGCCAACCAGATCGTCACCCATAACTGCGACGAGGAGTTCGAGGCCTTCATGCTCGAGATCTTCTCGGACTGGCAGGTGACGATCCCGGAGATCGGCACCATCAAGGCCTCGCACCCACCGTACGTCGTGCTCACCTCCAACCGCACGCGCGAGCTGTCCGACGCGCTCCGGCGACGGTGCCTCTACCTGTGGATCGACTATCCGGACTTCGACAAAGAGGTCCGGATCGTGCAGCTCAAGGTGCCGGCGCTCAACGAGAGCCTCGCGCGCGAGGTGACGCGGTTCATGGAGTCGCTGCGCCGGATGCGGCTCGCCAAGGTCCCGGGCGTCGCGGAGACGCTCGACTGGGCGCAGGCGCTGGCGGCCCTGCACGCCGATCACCTCGACGAGGCGATCGTGAGCGAGACGATCGGCGCCGTGCTCAAGGACGCGGACGACATCAAGCGGTTCCGCGCCGAGATCGCCAGGTCCGGGCTCGGGCCGCTGCTGGCCACACCCTGACGTGAGCCGCAGCCTCGGCGCCGCGATGGTGCGCTTCGCGGCTCTGCTGCGACGCCAGGGGCTGCCCGTCACGCCCGAGCACGTCATCGACGGCGTGCGCGCGCTCGAGCACCTCGACCTCACCGACCGCGAGGAGATCCGTACCGGCCTCCGCTCCGTGTTTGCGTCCCGATCCGAAGACTTCGCGACCTTCGACCGCGCGTTCGACGCGTTCTGGCGCGCCGCCACCGAGGCCGATCGCGTGGCCGAGGCGCTGGCCCCACCCGCGCTCCCCGAGCACGCGCCACCGGGCCTCGAGCCCGCCGGGCGCGAGACGCTGGCGCTCGACGCCTGGCAGGAATCCGGCGACGGCGACACCGGCGACGAGCCGGTCGGCGTGCCGGCCGCCTCGGAGCTCGAGGCGATCGCGGCGCGCGATTTCTCCACGTTCTCGCCGGACCAGCTCGACGAGATCTACCGTCTGACGCTCACGATCGCGCGGCGGCTGGCGCGGCGTATCAGCCGCCGCCGGCGGCCCTCCGCCCGCCGCGGCCGGATCGACCTGCGTCGCACGCTACGCGCCAACCTCACGCGCGGCGAGCTGATCGACCTGCGCTTCCGGCGCCGCAAGCGCAAGAAGGTGCGCCTGGTGCTCCTCTGTGACGTCTCGGGCTCGATGGACCTCTACAGCCGCTTCCTCCTCCAGTTCCTGTTCGCGCTCCAGTCGGCGTTCTCGCGCGTGGAGACGTTCACGTTCTCCGTGCGGCTCACGCGCGTGACCGACTACCTGCGCGCGCGCTCGTACCGCGAGGTGTTGCGGCGGCTCACCGCGGTGAAGGACTGGTCGGGCGGCACGAGGATCGGCGAGTCGCTCGCCGAGTTCAATCGCGGTTGGCCGTCGCTGGTGGATCGCCGCACGATCGTGATCATCCTCTCCGACGGCTGGGACACCGGCGATCCCGACGTGCTCGCCGCCGAGCTGCTGCGCATCAAGCGCCGCGCGGGCCGCGTCATCTGGCTCAATCCGCTGCTCGGCAATCCCTCGTACGAGCCGCTGACCCGGGGCATGGCCGCTGCCCTGCCGCTGGTCGACCGCTTCGCGGCCGCCCATAATCTCGCCGCCCTCCGGGACCTGGCCGGATCCCTGTCGCTCTAGGCGCACGGCGCCGGTGCAGAGACACCGCGATAGGCTGCGGGGGTTCTGCAACGGATTGCACGGCTTCCGGTCGGTCCGGGCGCAGAACACCCGATATTTCGCCCGTCTTGCTGGCTTCTCGCTTGCAGCTTCCCGGAGGCGACATGAGAAAGGTCATCGCTCCGGTGATGCTGTTGCTCCTCGCGGTGGTGCATGGTCCGACGCAGGCGCAGGCGCTCGTGTCGTCGCTGTTCCCCAACGTCTTTCCGCTGGCGACGAGCGAGCCGGCGATGCTGTTCCTCACGGGGCTCGCGCTCCTGAGTCTCGCCTCGGTCGGCGGCGGCCGAACGCGCTAGCGCCGCTTCCGCGCCCGGCGCCGATTTCGTTTTCCCGCCGCGAAGCGTATGATTGAGAGCCGTGGCGGAACTCTTCGATCACATTGACGAATTGCGGCGGGCCGGCGGGCGCGTCGCCGTCGCCACCCTCGTCAACACCCGCGGCACCACTCCGCGCAAGGAGGGGGCCAAGATGCTGGTGGGCGAGGGTGGCCGCGTGCTCGGCTCTGTCACCATCGGCGGCTGCGTGGACGCGCAGGTGATCGAGGAGTCCGAGGACGTGCTGAGCACCATGCGCCCGCGCCTGCTCGAGATGAACCTCGGCGACGAGGACGCGTGGGAGATCGGCCTCACGTGCGGCGGCACCATCGAGGTCTTCGTCGAGCCGATCGCGCTCGACGGCTCGCCCGACGTGGGCGCGCGGATGTACGAGCGGGTGCGCGAGCACGCGCGCCGCGGCGGCCACGGCGCCATCGTCACGCGCCTGGACGGCCCTGGCGGCAAGCTGCTCGTGCTCGATGACGGCACCGCCGAGGGCACGCTCGGCGACGCGTTCCTCGACGAGCGCTTCGCGGCCGAGGCGCGCGACGCCATCGCGCGGGGCGGCTCGCGCGCGCTCTTCCTGGAAGGCGTGCGCGGCTTCGTGGAGGTCATCGCCCCGCCCGCGCTCCTGCTCGTCGTCGGCGCCGGACACGTGGCGATGCCGCTCACGGCGCTGGCCCGGCTCCTCGGCTACCGCACCGTCGTGGTGGACGGCCGGCCGCGCTTCGCGACGAAGGAGCGGTTTCCCGACGTGGACGAGCTGAAGGTCGGCATGCCGTCCGAGCTCATCCGCGACTACCCTCTGGTGCCGTCCACGGCGCTGGTCCTCGTGGCCCACGACTACAAGTACGATCTGCCGGTCCTCAAGCACGCGCTGGCCACGGACGTCGGCTACCTCGGCATGCTCGGCTCCTCCCGGCGCGGGACGACCATCCTGCGCCATCTCGCGGAGGACGGCGTGACGCCGGAGGCGCTCGCTCGCGTCCACGTGCCGATCGGCCTCGACCTGGGCGCGCGGTCGGCGCCGGAGATCGCGCTGGCGATCCTCGCCGAGATCCAGGCCGTGCGCGGCGGCGGTAGCGGTCGCTCGCTGAGCACGCGACCGTGAAAGCGCTTGCACAGCGGCGCGACGGCGCCACGGCCGACCTGCTCGTGGGCCGCGTGCTCTGCCACGACGTCCGCGACGCGGCCGGCAAGGTCGCCCTCGGCAAGGGGGCCCGGCTGGACGCCGACGCCGCGCGGACCCTCCTGGCGCTGCCCTGGGACGAAGTGCACCTGCTGGCCCTCGAGCCCGGCGATCTGCACGAGGAGGACGCCGGCCGGCGGCTGGCGGCGGCGGTGACCGGCGACGGGGTCGAGGTCAAGGCCTACACGGGCGGCCAGTGGACGCTGGCGGCGACCCGGCGAGGTCTCCTCCGCGTGGATCCCGCGCGGCTCGCCGCGGTGAACGTGCACGAGGGCATGGCCGTCTTCACGCTGTTCGACCGTCAGCCCGTGGACCGCGGCGAGACCGTGGCCAAGGCGAAGGTCACGCCGCTCGCGATCGGCGCCGACACCGTGAGCGCGGTGGAGCAGGCCGCGCGCGGCGGGGCGGTGACGGTGGCGGCGTTCCGGCCGGCCGCGCTGGGGACGGTGGCGCGTGAAACTCTCGCGGCGCGACAGCGCGAGCGCTTCGAGGGCGCACTGCGGACCAAGATCGACTGGTTCGGCGGGCGGCTGCTGCCGGTGCGCTTCGCCGCCGCCTCGCCGCGCGCCGTTGCCGACGAGATGAGCGCGCTGCGCGCGGAGGGCGCGGACGTGCTGATCGTGGCGGGCGCCAGCGCGCTCGATCCGCTCGACCCCGTCTTCGGCGGGCTCACCCTGCTCGGCGCGCGCATGGAGCGGCACGGCGCCCCCGCGCATCCCGGCAGCCTCCTGTTCCTGGCGCGCTGGCAGGACCTGCCCGTGCTCGGCATGCCGACGTGCGGGATGTTCTCGCAGGCGACGACGTTCGACCTCGTGCTCCCGCGGCTGCTGGCCGGCGAGGCCCTCGGCAACGCGGAGATCGCCGCCCTCGGCCACGGCGGCCTGCTCTCGCGCGAGATGGCGTACCGCTTCCCCGCGTACCGCGTCGGCGCCGCGCGCGGAGAGCTCGAGTGAGCAGCGTCACGCGCCCGGCCCTCTACAGCGAGACGATCCGGGAGCGCTGGCGCCGGCCGCGCTTCCGCGGCGAGCTGGCCGGCGCGACGGCGACCGCCGAGGACGTCAACCCGCTCTGCGGCGACCGCGTGCGGATGCAGGTCACGCTGCAGGACGGCCGCGTGAGCGCCGCGCGCTTCGTCGGCGACTCCTGCGCGATCTGCACCGCGTCCGCCGACGTCCTGTCGGAGCTGATCGAGGGCCGCTCGCGCGCCGAGGCGTCGGCGCTGGGCGCCGGCGACGTGCTCGAAATCTTGAGAGCCGACGTGCGCCCCACGCGCATGCGCTGCGTGACGCTGCCGATCAGCGTGCTCGCGAAGGCGCTGGCATGACGCTCGACGCCCAGACGCGGCGCGACTTTCCGATCCTCGAGCGGATCGTCAACGGCCGCCCGCTCGTCTACCTCGACTCTGCCGCCTCCAGCCAGAAGCCGCGAACGGTGATCGAGGCGATGGCGCGTTACTACGAGACCTCGCACGCGAACGTGCATCGCTCGATCCACACGCTGGGGGAGGAGGCGACCGAGCTCTACGAGATCGCGCGCGACCGCGTCCAGCGCTTCATCGGCGCCGCGGCCCGCGAGGAGATCGTGTTCACGCGGGGGACCACCGATGCGATCTCGATCGTGGCCGAGGCCGTCGGGCGGACGCTGAAGCCGGGCGACGAGATCCTCGTCACGGACATGGAGCATCACTCGAACCTGGTGCCCTGGCAGGTGGCGGCGCGTGACCGCGGCGCGCGGATCCGCTCCGTCCCGCTCGTCGGCGAGGGGACGCTCGATCTCGCGGCCCTCGACCGGCTCCTGACCGATCGCACCCGGGTCTTCGCGTTCGCGCACGTGTCCAACGTCCTGGGGACCATCAACCCCGTCGCCGAGCTCGCCGCGCGCGCGCGTCGGGTGGGAGCGCTGAGCCTGGTGGACGGGGCTCAGGCGATCCCTCATCTGCCGCTTGATATGTCCGTGCTGGGATGCGATTTCTACGCGTTCTCCGCCCACAAGATGCTGGGCCCGACCGGACTCGGTGTGCTGTACGGCCGCCGGGCGCTGCTCGAGGCGCTCGAGCCCGCGCGGGGAGGCAGCGAGATGATCAAGGAAGTCTGGGTGGATCGCGCCACCTGGAACGACCTGCCGTGGCGGTTCGAGCCCGGCACGCCGCCGATCGCCGAGACCGTCGGTCTCACCGCGGCCGTCGAGTATCTCGAGAAGCTCGGCATGGAGCGGGTGCGCGAGCACGAGCAGGCGCTGGCCGTGCAGACGGTGGATCTCTTGAGCGCGATCCCGGGCGTGCGGGTCTACGGGCCGCGACGCGAGCGCGGCGCCGTCGTGGCCTTCTCCGTCGACGGCTGGCACCCGCACGACGTCGCCGCCGCCCTCGACGCCGAGGGCATCGCGGTGCGCGCCGGCCATCACTGCGCCCAGCCGCTGATGCGCTGGTGTGGCGTGGTCGGCACGAGCCGCGCCAGCTTCTCCGTCTACAACTCGTCGGAGGAGGTCGCCCTGCTGGCCCACGCCGTGGCCTCGCTCGGGGCGGCGCTCTGAGTGCCATGAGCCTGCCGGGGCCGCGCAACCCGTTCCAGTCGCCGCGCTTCGGGCAGATCGCGACCTTCATGCTGCTGCCCGCGGCGGCCGACGCCACCGGCCTGGACGTCGCCCTGCTCGGGGTGCCGTACGACGGCGGCACCTCGTATCGCTCGGGCGCGCGCTTCGGTCCGCGCGCCGTGCGCGAGCAGTCGTCGCTGATCCGTCCGTGGAACCCGGTGCTCAAGGTCCATCCGTTCGAGCGGCTGCGCGTGGCGGACTGCGGCGACGTCGACGTGGTGCCGATCTCCATCGAGCGGACGTTCGAGGCCGTCGAGCGGCGGATCGACGCCGTCGTGCAGGCCGGCGCGACGCCGGTGTGCGTCGGCGGCGACCACTCGGTCTCGCTCCCGATCCTGCGATCGCTGGCCCGCCGCCACGGCCCGCTCGGCGTCGTGCACTTCGACGCGCATCCCGACACCTGGGACGAGTACTTCGGCAGCAAGTTCTTCCACGGCACGCCGTTCCGCCGCGCGATCGAGGAGGGCGCGGTGGACGGCCGCCGCATGATCCAGGTCGGGATCCGTGGACCGCTCTACGGGCCCGAGGACTTCGCGTTCCACGACGAGCGCGGCCTGGAGGTGCTCCGCATCGAGGCGGTCAAGGAGCATGGCACGGCGTGGGCGGCCGAGCGGCTGGCGCGGCTGCGCGGCGGTCCCGTCTACTGCTCGTTCGACATCGACGCCGTCGACCCGGCGTACGCGCCGGCCACCGGCACGCCGGAGGTCGGCGGGCTCACGTCGTTCGAGGCGCTCACGCTCGTGCGCGCGCTGGCCGGCCACTCGCTGGTGGGCGCCGACGTCGTCGAAGTCTCGCCGCCCTACGACGGGCCCGGCCAGATCACCTCGCTGCTGGCCGCCAACCTCATGTTCGAGCTCGTGAGCGTCCTCGCGCTCGGCCGATGAGACATCCTGTGTCAAGCCCGAGGCGCGCCCCGGATGCGCCGGGGCGCGTCCGAGCGATGGCCGGGGGAGTCCGAGGGGGGCGTAGCCCCCTTCGCTTGAAGAGGCTGGGGGGCCATATCGGGGCCCCCCACGACGATCGATGAGCCGGCGCGCCCAGGGCGTTCTCGTTCTCGTCGCGCTCGTCCTGCTGGCGGCCGCGCCGGCATCGGCGGCGCCCGCGCCGGTCGCCACCGTGGTCATCGATGGGGTCATCAGCCCGGTCACGCTCCGCCTCATCGAGAGCGCGCTCACGCGCGCGAAGGCCGGGGGCGCGCAGGCGCTCGTCATCCAGCTCGACACCCCCGGCGGCCTCGAGCGCTCGATGCGCGCGATCTGCCAGCGCCTGCTCAACGCCGAGATCCCGGTCGTCGTGTGGGTGGGGCCGACGGGTGCGCGCGCCGCCTCCGCCGGGGTCTTCATCACCATGGCCGCCCACGTCGCGGCCATGGCGCCGGCGACGAACATCGGCGCCGCCCATCCGGTGTCGGTCGGCGGCGGCATGGACAAGGAGAGCATGCGCAAGGTCGAGAACGACGCCGCGGCGTTCATCCGCACGATCGCCATCGAGCGCGGGCGCAACGCCGAGTGGGGAGAGAAGGCCGTGCGCCAGTCGGTGTCCGTCACCGAGCGCGAGGCGGTGCGGCTGAAGGTCGTGGACTTCATCGCCGACTCCATTCCCGATCTGCTCACGAAGCTCGACGGCCGCACCGTGAAGACGTCGCAGGGCCCCGTGACGCTGGCCACGCGCGAGGCCGTCGCCAAGCCGATCGAGATCGGCTTCCGCGACCGCGTGCTCGCCGTGATCACCGACCCGAACGTCGCCTACGTGCTGATGATGCTCGGCACGCTCGGGCTCATCTTCGAGCTGTCGACGCCCGGCGCGGTCCTGCCCGGCGTCATCGGCGGCATCTCGCTGATCCTGGCGTTCTTCGCCTTCCAGAGCCTGCCGATCAATTTCGCGGGCCTGCTGCTCATCCTGTTCGCCATCGTGCTCTTCATCGCCGAGGTCAAGGTGACGAGCCACGGCGTGCTCGCCGTCGGCGGTATCGTCTCGATGGCGCTCGGCTCGCTCATGCTGTACGACGCGCCGGAGGTCGGCTTCCGGGTCTCGTGGCGGGTCATCGTGCCCACCGTCGCTCTCACCGCCGCCTTCTTCCTGTTCGCGCTCACGCTCGGCGTGCGCGCGCTCCGGCGGCGGCCGCTGCTCGGCGTGAGCGGCCTCGTGGGGCAGACGGGCGTGGCGCGCGGCGCGCTCGAGCCCGAGGGGCAGGTGAGCGTGCACGGCGAGATCTGGCGCGCCGTCGCCGACCGGCCGCTCGCCGACGGGACGCCGGTCACGGTCGTGGACGTTCAGGGGCTCACGCTGCGCGTGGTGGGCAGCGACGCTTCGGGAGGAGGGACGCGATGATCTCGATGGACTCGGCGCTGGTCTTCGTGGTGGTGATCGCGGCCGTGATCTTCATCGGCTCCTACGCCAAGATCCTGCGCGAGTACGAGCGCGGCGTGATCTTCCGGCTCGGCCGCAACGCGCGCGCGCTGCTCAACCCGGGGGGCACCGGGAACGGCCCCGGCCTCGTGCTGCTGGCGCCGTTCATCGACCGGATGGTGAAGGTGAGCATGCAGACCGTCGCGCTCGACGTGCCGCCTCAGGACATCATCTCGCGCGACAACGTCTCGCTCAAGGTGAGCGCCGTGATCTACTTCCGCGTCATCGACCCCATCAAGGCGGTGATCGCGGTGCAGGACTATCTCTACGCGACCTCGCAGATCGCGCAGACGACGCTGCGGAGCGTGCTTGGGCAGGTCGAGCTCGACGACCTGCTGTCCGCGCGCGACAAGATCAACCAGCAGCTGCAGCGCATCATCGACGAGCACACCGAGCCCTGGGGCATCAAGGTGGCCAACGTCGAGGTCAAGCAGATCGACCTGCCCCAGGACATGCAGCGCGCGATGGCCAAGCAGGCCGAGGCCGAGCGCGAGCGGCGCGCCAAGGTCATCAACGCCGAGGGCGAGTTCCAGGCGGCGGCCAAGCTCGGCGAGGCCGCCGAGGTGCTCACGCGCTTCCCGGTGGCCGTGCAGCTGCGGTATCTGCAGACGATGCGCGAGATCGCCTCGGAGCGGAACACCACGACGTTCTTCCCGCTGCCGATGGACCTGCTGGGACTCTTCCAGACGATGCGCGGCAAGGACGGCGGCGACACCAAGTGACGCGCGGGGTTGGAGCGCGCGCGGATCGCGTGTAAGATACGGAGGCTTTCGACTCGGGGGGTTAGCTCAGTTGGGAGAGCGCGGCGTTCGCAACGCCGAGGTCGAGGGTTCGAATCCCTTACCCTCCACCATGATCGAATTGCCGCAGAAGCAGCGGGGATTCACGCAGCACCAGCGGGTGATCGGGGCTCAGGGGACCAGATGGGGACCTGAGCCCCGATGACCGTGAGGGCATCGGATGGCCGAGAAGAAGCGCCGCAGCCGGCGAACCGAGATGCACGAGTCCGGCGAGAGCGTGCCGTGCGAAGAGTGCCGCGCTGAGATCCGGCTCCTGACACGCGCGCAGGAGCTGAAGGATCAGGAGGGGCTCGAAGGCCGCGAGCTGGTCGAGGGCGTGCTGACGAGCCTTGAGCGTGAGCAGGAGTTGGAGACGATGTGGCGGCGAGGTTCCCGACGGCCGAAGTGACGGGGAGGGCGCGAATGGCAAAAGAGTGGTGGCAGGTGACATCGCTCAAGAAGGAAGTCAACGAGCGGGTCCAAGCGGATGACGCGAACGAGGCCACCCGCATCGTTGAAGACCGGCTCCGGCGCGAAGGCCGCAGCGTACCGCCGAGCATCGAGCTGACCGCAGCTCGCGAGAAGCCAGTGACCGGAGCGGACTACGGCAGAACGTAAAATGGCTGCTGTAGCAGGATGACGAAGGGCCGGGAGTGTGGTTCTCCCGGCCCTTGGTGTCTCCGCTGGTCGCTGTCGACCTACTGCTTCGCCGGCAGCTCCAGCATCCTCTCCATCCCACCCAGCTCGCCACGGTTGCCGATGCGCGCGTGGTAGTAGGTGCCGAGCGTCTGCTGCAGCGAGGCGTGTCCGAGGTACGCCATCACCCGCAGCGGCTCTTCGCCCGACTCCAGCGCCCACGTCGCAAACGTGTGCCGGGTCGCGTGATACTTCTTCGGCTCCTGCTTCAGCTCGCGCTGCAGCGGCGTCCAGAAGTGATCGTAAAACGCGCCCGATGACGCCTCCAGCCGGTGCGCCCGGTTGGGGAACATCAGCTCCGCGTGTCGCTCGCTCTTCCTTCCGCGATCGTCCACGCAGGGGATCGTCGTGCCCTTGTAGCCCTCGGCGTTGATCAAGGCGATGTGCTTCTGCAGGGCGCGCCGCAGCTCCTTGGTGAGCGGCACGCGGCGCTTGTCGGAGTCCTTCAGAGGGCCGACCGCCTTCGCCTTCTCTGACCACGCGCGCTGGACGTAGACCGTCCCCCGCTCCCACTCGATGTCACCGATCTCCAGCGCACGCCCTCGATCCGCTTCTGCCGGAAGCTCGGCGCGAAGCTCCGGCGCGAGTGGATCCTCACCCGTCTCGCCGGCGCGCCGCTCCGCCGCCTCGCGCGCGGCCGCGAGCGATGAAGTCTCAAGGCGTCAGGTGCGCAGAGGGGACACGATCGAAGCTCTGCAACACCCGAGCGCCGAGTCCTCTCGGCGCTCGGGTGGGTGCGACCTGTTACGGGTTGTTGTACTCTTCGATCACCAACGAGCGCTTGCCGGCCACGGCTCGGGTCCCGGGGTCCGCCGGCGCATTCGGGTCTGGGCTCACGAGGCTGTCCACTTTAACTTCGACGTAGTGCACGCCGCTGCCAACGTTGTTGCGGTAGAAGTTGAAGTGATTCGCGTTCTTGGTTCTGAGGAATAGGTCCAGGGTGATCGCATCCGTGACCTCGACCGTGAGCGAAGAAAATTGCAGACTCACGGTCTGCTGGCGGTCGCAGTACACGACCTGCCCGGGCTCGGCCGGCACTCCGTCGACGTAGACGGTGGCATTCACGGCAGCCCTGGCCGTGGACGTCGTCCTGGTGCCACCCTTTGTGGCCGTGGTGCTCGTCGAGGTCCACAGCGCGCACTCCATCGAGAACCCGATCATCAGATCCCCTACGCTCGACGTCTTCATGTACCCGGAGAGCACGACGCCGCCGTTCGGGTTGAGGATCTCGGTGACGCCGGAGCCGAAGTACGCCTTCTGAGACGCCACATTCTGAGCGTGGGCAGGCGTCACGGCCCACAGCAACATACCGACAGCCGCCAGGAGCGAGAGTGTGCGTGACACGCCGAGTGCAGAGAGCGTCTTTTTTAGCTGCATCATGTCCCTGGGCCTCCTGTGAGGTTCTGTGCGCGCCAGAAGGAAGACCCCATCGTTCCGCCAGGGCTGCGGCCCCGCCTCGCGACGGGTGTGCCCTTATCGGGAGGGGTCGTCCCCCTTGGGGGAGGTGGGTGCAGAGGGGATGCCAGGCAGCGGTCGCGCCGGGTCGAGGCGCCGAAAATCCCGAAATCGTGGGGACCTCAGCGGTCGCGGGAGAGTCGATGCACGTGGTGAGCCGAACGGTCGAGCGCCATCGAGACACGACCTTCGACAAAGAGCGTCACGCTGCAATCGCGCCACTGGTCAGAGACGATGCGGAGGGCACACGCCGAGCCGACGAGGAGCCGTCTGGCGCGGTGGCGCCAGTCGGCCGAGGGCGGGGTCCACGACGGCGGCAAGAGGCGGCGCTTGCCGTCGCTCGCGAGCCTCACCGTCGGCTCCGTCGGGTCGAGCTTCCGGTCCCAAAGCTTGCACGTGACCTGCTTGTGGCGCTGGTCGAGCCCCTCGCAGTAGTTCGTGAACTCGCAGCGGCGCACCAGGTGGCCCAGGCCGAGACGGATCTTTCTGAACCAGTCGGGATCGGCGAGCGACTGCCGCGCGGCCGCCACGCAGTCCGCCTCCCGTTCCAGGATCCCCTCCGCCTGCTCGAACGTCGTGATACTGCCGCTCGTCACGACGGGCGTCGCGTGGCCCGCGTCGCGGAGCGCTCGGCGGATCGCCGCGGCCAGCGGCACGTTGCGGCCGAACGGCCCGCGCGCGTCGGAGAGGACCGTCGGCATACACTCGTAGCCCGACTCGCCCGTGTACGGGTAGACCGCCTCACCGATCTTCGGCTGCTTCGCGTCCTCGAAGCGGCCGCCCTTCGAGACCGAGAGATAGTCGACACCGCCTTTGGCGAACTTGATTCCGAACCACACGGCGTCGTCGACACGGCTGCCGCCCTCAACGACCTCGTCGCCGAGGTAGCGAATGCCGACCGGGTAGTCGGGGCCAACGCGCGCGCGCAGCGGAGTCTACCTCAGCGTGGGCGATAAGAGTCTCCTGTTCGATACCCTTGCCCCCGGGCCCTCGTACTCCGCCGGGGGTTGTGGCGCCGGGTGGCGCCAGGCCGTCGCGTGGTGCATGCTCCTGCCTAATGGTGCGCGACGGATCCCTGATCTTTCACCATTTCGACGCGCCCCGGCGGGGAGGCCGACATGAAGGTCGAGGAGAAGCTGGCGAAGCTAGGGCTGGAGCTGCCGAACCTCGAGGACCTCTACCGCACGAACGCCTCGGGCGCGCACTACGTCTCGCACTTCCCCGTGCAGAACCTGCTCTATCTGTCCGGCACCACGCCGCGGAAGAACGGGCAGGGATACCTGCCGGGCGTCGTCGGCAAGGACTTGACCCTCGAGCAGGGGCGCGAGGCGGCGCGTTACGCGGCGCTGACGACGCTCGCGGCCGTGAAGTACGCGCTGGGCGATCTCGACCGGGTGCAACAGATCGTCCACATGCTCGGATTCGTGAATTCGGCGCCCGGGTTCAATGACCAGCCGCGCGTGATCAACGGCGCCGCCGACTTGCTGGTCGAACTGTTCGGCGACCGCGGCAAGCCGACGCGCGCGGCGATCGGCTGTCAGGGGCTGGGCGGGGGCGCCTCGGTCGAGATCATCGTGACCCTGCTGTTCTCCGGCAGCGACGTGCGGCCGCCGCTGGCGCGCGACCAGTTCGTGAAGTAGCCGCGTGCGCCGCGCGCTCTTCGCGGTGGCGGCGATGCTGCTCCTCGCGGGTTGCCGCGCGGCGCCGCGCGGAGTCACGATCATCGCCAGCGTGCCGTGCCTGCCGCCGGGCGTCAGAGGCGACTTCTTCGGCTGGCCCGTGGTCGCCTTCCAGCCGATCGTGCTCCGTCAGGAGGCGGGCGACGACGTGGAGGCGCGCATCGTGCGGTATCAACACGGGCGCGATGCGGTCACCGTCGTGTGGGTGGGCTCGGATCTCGTGGCCGTCGATCCGAGTCCCGACACCTCGGAGCCAGACTGGGTGGACGACTCGCTCGTCATGGACGACGAGCTGACGCTGCGCGCGCGGCCCGAGGCGCCGTGTCAGTGGCGGCGCCACAAGTCGGCGACCTGACGCGCGCCTTCCGTCAGCGAGTCGCCGTCGGGGCGCTCAGGACTTCTTCGCGGGGCGCGCGGGGCAGGACTTGTGATACCACGTGACGCCGAGCTTCACGTGGTTGCCGTTCTTGCGAATGCGTAGCTTGCACTTCGGACACGTGCCCATCCGGCGACTCCTTTTCGTCGAGGCGGTTCGATGAACGCCGTATTATAGCAGCAACGTTCGGGAGGGTCCGTGACCGACTGCGTCTTCTGTCGCATCGTCGCCCGCCAGACCGCCGCCGACATCGAGTACGAGGACGAGCACGTGATGGCCTTCAAGGACATCTATCCGAAGGCGCCGGTGCACCTCCTGATCGTGCCCAAGCGCCACATCGCCTCGATCGCGGAGCTGAAGGACGCCGATGCCGAGGTCATCGGCCGCTGCTTTCTCGCGGCGCGACGGCTCGGCGAGGCGAAGGGCTTCGGCGAGAAGGGCTATCGCATCAGCGTGAACACGGGGCCCGAAGGCGGCCAGGTCGTGTACCACGTCCACTTCCACTTCACGGCGGGACGCCAGCGGGGTCACGGCGCCTAACGGCACCGACCCGGCTCGCTAGGCCTTCGCCTCCAGGGGAAATCCCGCGTTCGCCCACGACCCGAGCCCGCCCTTGAGGATGCGCACGTTGTGGAAGCCGAGCTGTCGGAGCCGCAGCGCCACACGGGCGCTGGTCATCTCGTCGGGTCAGGTGCAGTAGGCGACGACGACGCGGGAGGGATCCGCCGGCACGCTGGTGCCGTCGGCGAGCGCATCGAGGGCCACGTGGACCGAGCGCGGAATGCGGACCGGGCTGCGCGCGTAGGCATCGGAGGCGCGCACGTCGAGAATCGTCGGCGGCTCGGGCCCTTCGATGAGTCGCATGACCTCCGCGGGACGGATGCGGAAGCGGTTGCGCTGCCAGCGGCGGAGCAGCAGCGCCGCCCAGCCCGCCGCGCTGACGACGAGCATGCCGATCGCCACCTGCGTCCACGGCAGGAGCGGCTCGCGCTTGAGGCGCTCGGCGTTCTCGATCGTCATCCGCCGCACGTCCGGCAGGTCCGGGAGCAGCCGGTTGGCCTCCATCAGCTCCGCGCGCGCGCGGCGGTAGTTGCCGGCGAAGTGATCGCGCAGCCCCGCGTGCCACGCCGCGTTGAATCGGCTCGGCTCGCCGCGCGGCACCGGCGTGCCCTCGAGAAATTTGGTGACCGCCGCCGACGGGATGACGAAGTTGAAGCCCTGGACGATGTTGCTCTGCGCGTCCGAGGAGAGCGTGACGAACGTGAGCACGCCGACGACCTCGCCGGCGTCGTTCACCGCCGGCCCGCCGCTGTTGCCCCACGCCGCCGACGCGTCCGTCTGGATCACGGGCTGATTCGCGCGATCCTGCTTGAAGCCCGAGATGGCGCCACCGGTGACCGACGCTTCCATCTTGGCCGACGCGTTCAGCAGCTCGTGACTCAGCACGACGCCGGGAAAGCCGATGATGTGCAGGCGGTCGCCGATCCGTGCCTGCGCGGAGTCGGCGAGCGGGAGCGCCGGCATGTCGGCCGCCTCGAGCTTCAACAGGGCGAGATCCTGACCCGACATCGCCTCGCCGGCGACGGGCGGGCTGTACTTCACGACGATCGCGGGCATCCGCACGCCGTTGGCCAGGAGCACGGAGATCGACGGCTCGAGCTTCGCGCGCCCCGCCCCCGCCATACCGCCGCACGTCTGCTTGATCGCCTTCTGCGTCTGCTCCCGGGCCAGCCACTCGGGCGGATGATGGGCCGGCGACACGACGTGCCCGTTGGTCACGAGCCAGCCCGCCGAGGCGACGAACCAGCCGGTGCCCGTCTCGCGGAAGGGCGGCGGCGTCACGGTCGTCTCGGCGCCGGCACCGCAGCGCACGGTGACCTCACCGCCGACCTCGGAGACCACGAGCGCGACAGCGGGCTTCGCGCGCAGCAACGCCTCTTGAAGGGAGAGCGCGGGCTGAGCCGTGGCGAGCGCGGGTGCGACCAGCAGGAACAGCGCGCCGATGAGACTGCGCACGAGCGCGATTGTAGCGGAAAACGAAAGGCTCCAGGAGGTTGCCCTCCTGGAGCCCTGATACTTCAGACGGCTGATTGGAGTTACTTCATCTCCGCCAGGGCCGCCTCGGCCTTGGCCTTCGCCGTCGTCATGTCGCCTTTCGCGCACGCCGCCTCGGCCTCCTTCACGAGGTTGAAGGCCTTGCTGGCACCCGCCTTCGAACCGGCGAGCGACCGCGGCGACTGCACATCCTGACCACGCGGGCTCTGAATGTCCTGGCCACGCGGGCTCTGGATGTCCTGGCCACGCGGGCTCTGGATGTCCTGGCCACGCGGGGACTCGACACGCTGACCACGCGGGCTCTGAATGTCCTGACCGCGCGGCGACTGAATGTCCTGGCCACGCGGCGACTCGATCTGGCGCGCACCCGCGAGCGAGCGTGGCGACTGAATGTCCTGGCCACGCGGGCTCTGGATGTCCTGGCCACGCGGGGACTGGATGTCCTGACCACGCGGGCTCTGGATGTCCTGACCGCGCGGCGACTGGATGTCCTGGCCACGCGGCGACTCGATCTGGCGCGCACCCGCGAGCGAGCGCGGCGCCTGGACGGTGTCAGCCTTCGCCGTCCGCATGCTCAGCTGTTCCTTGGCCTTCGCGACTTCGGGCGGGCACGACGCGGTCTGGGCCTCGACGGTCGCCGTGGCAAACGTGGCGATCGCGAAGGCGCTCATCAAGCCTGCAAGCACTCTCTTCATATCGTCCCTTCCAGTTGGTTAGAGGTGGGTTGACTGGCGCGACCCCCATTGGCCGCCGCCCGATCTGGTCACCGCGGATCTACTCCTGCGATGCTCGAACCGTTGTCCCGGTTCCTGAAACGATCGGTAGGGGAATTAGCAATGCGGCTGCCAAGGGTCAGCGAGAGGTATATCGTTCGGAATTACAGGTAGTTGTCATTCATGGGGCCCGGGTAAAGAGGGCGATGTGCCCTGCGGGCCATGATCGCGTCGCCCGGCAAAATGCCCGGCAGCCCTCGAAGGGTCGGACCGATGAAGCAAAGGCCAAAGACGCCTGCCGTGATAGGCTTTTAGGGCTTATGGTCCGGATGGCGCCTCTCACTCTGGCGCTGGTGGCCCTCACGATGAGTTGGGGATGCGGCGCCGTTCGGACCGTCACGCGGCCCGCGCCCACAGCGACCGGCCCGACGCGTCACGTCCTTGCCAACGGCATTCCGGTCATCGTCCAGGAGCATCGGGGCAGCGACGTCGTCGCGCTGCAGTTGTGGGTGCGCGCCGGCGCGCGCGACGAGAGCGCCGCCGAGCTCGGGCTCGCGCACTACCTCGAGCACATGCTGTTTCGCGGTACCACGTCCCGCCCGAGCGGGTTCGTGGAGCGCGACGTCGAGGGCGTCGGCGGCCGGATGAACGCCGGCACCTCGTGGGACTACACCTTCTATTACGTCACGCTGCCCGCGCGGCGCGTGGTGCCCGGGCTGGAAATGCTCGCCGACATCGCGGTGAACGCAACGCTCGACGCCGACGTGCTCGAGAAGGAGAAAGAAGTCGTCCTGGAGGAGATGCGCCTGGGCGACGACAATCCGCGCCGCCGGCTCGGGCGTCAGCTCTACACGCATCTCTTCGAGGGCCACCCGTACGGCCGACAGGTGATCGGTACGCCCGAGCTGGTCCAGGGCCTCACGCGCGACACGCTCGCGAGCTTCTACCGGCGCCACTACATACCCGAGGCGTTCGCCGTCGTCGTCGTCGGCGCCGTGGACCCGCAGCAGGTGCTCGCGACCGCGGGCGCGACGTTCGGCCGGCTGCCGCGCCGGGGCGTGGCGCGCCTCCCCGTGGCGCCGCCGCCTGCATTCCGCCCGCGGCGCCAGCAGCTGACGCATCCGGGCACCCACGCGCACCTCGGCATGGCGTGGCCCGCGACGCGACTCGACCACGCCGACACGCCCGCGCTCGATCTCCTCGTCTCCATCCTCGGCGGCAGCCGCTCGTCGCGCCTGGTGCAGGCGCTGCGCGAGCGCGACGGGCTCGTCGTCTCCGTCGGCGCATCGTTCTCGGCGCTGGAGGGCGCCGGCGGCGTCACGGTGAGCGCTCAGCTGCCGCCCGCCAACCTCGAGCGCGCCGAGACGCAGATCCTCGCCGAGATCCGCCGCGTCCGCGACGCCGGTGTGACGGACGCGGAGCTGCGGCGCGCCATCACCGCGGCCGAGGCCGCGCACGAGTTCGAGACGGAGACAGCGGAAGGCCGTGCGATCGCGCTGGGGCGCGCCGAGACGATCTGGACGATCGAAGACGAGCAGGCGTACGTCAATAGGATACGTTCGGTCACGGCGACGCAGGTGCGCGCGGTTGCCCGGCGCTACCTCGATCCCGAGCGGTACACGCGGCTGGCGCTCCTGCCGCCGGGAGGCGCGCGATGAGGCGGGCGCTGCTCACCCTGGCCGTGCTCGGGGCGCTGGCGACATACGCCGCCGCGCAGCCGCCGGCGATCGTCCGCCACGTGCTGCCGAACGGGCTCGTCGTCCTCGTGCGCGAGGATCCGGCCGTCGGCGTCGTCGCCGCGTCGCTCCTCGTGCAGAGCGGCTCGGCCTTCGAGACCTCCGACACGGCCGGCGTGACGAACTTCCTGCAGCGGGCGATGCTGCGCGGGACGAGGCGCCACTCGGCCCTCGCGCTGGCCGAGGCGGCCGAGGAGCTGGGCGGCGCGCTCGACGCTTCGGGCGATGTTGACTACGCGGAGGTCCGCGGCACGGCGATCGCACGCCACTGGGAGGCGCTCCTGGCGCTGCTGGCAGAGGTGGCGCTCGAGCCGACGCTGCCCGCCGCCGAGATCGAGAAGGAGCGCGCGCTGATCCTCGGCCAGCTCCAGACGCGCGCGGACCAGCCGTTCCCGCGGGCCTTCGACACCGCGCTCGCCGACCTCTACGGCGGGCATCCCTATGCGTGGCCCGCGCTCGGGCGCGCCGAGAGCGTGGCGAGACTGACGCGCGACGCGCTGCTGGAGCGCTACGCCGCCGCGTATCGTGCCGGCCGCATGGTGCTCGCGGTCGCTGGCGGTGTGCCGCGGCAGCGCGTGATCGCTGCCGCCGAGCGCCTGTTCAAGCGAGTGCCCGGCGCCGCGGCCGCCGCCGCGGGGCCGGTCCTCGAGGCCGCCCCGCGCGGTGAGCGCCGGCTCGTCGAGCGCGACGCGCGCCAGGCGCAGGTGCTCGTCGGCTTCCTGGCGCCACCGCTCACGCACCCGGACTACGCGGCGATGCGCGTGCTCGGCGCCGTGCTCGGCGGCGGGATGTCGAGCCGGCTCTTCGTCGAGCTGCGCGACCGGCGCGGGCTGGCGTACTCCACCGGCGTGCTGACGACGAATCGCGCGGGCCCCTCGCTGTTCCTGCCGTACCTCGGCACCGCGCCCGGCAACGCCGACGCCGCGGTCGCCGGCGTGCTGGCGGAGGTGGACCGGCTGCGCCGCGACCGCGTCGAGGAGCGCGAGGTGGCCCGCGCCAAGGCCTGGCTCCTCGGCAACCTCGCGATGGACCGCCGCACCAGCGCGCGCCACGCGTGGTACCTCGCGTTCTTCGAGCTGGTCGGCGGCGGCTGGGACTGGCCCGAGCGCTACGCGCGGGCGGTGGAGACGGTGACCGTCGCCGATCTCGCGCGCGTGGCCGAGCGCTACCTGGCGCGGCCGACGGTGGTCGTGTTGCGGCCGCCGGAGGCGACGCGGTGATCCCGCTGCGCGACGATGTCCCCAACCGCTCCGTGCCCGTGGTGACGATCGTCCTCATCGCCCTCAACGTGCTGGTCTACCTCTACGAGGTCTCGCTGGGCGTCGGGAGCCGAGAGGCGGGCGGTCCGGCGGCGGCCGAGGCGTTCCTGCTGGAGTTCGGCGCGACCCCGTGCCGGCTCACCGGTGCCTGCGCGAGTCTGGACGATTTCCCGAGCCCGCTGGTGACGGTCTTCACCTCGATGTTCATGCACTCGCTCAATCCGATGCACCTCGTCGGGAACATGCTCTACCTGTGGATCTTCGGCGACAACGTCGAGGACACGCTGGGGCACGGGCGATTCCTCGTCTTCTACCTGCTCGCGGGCGTGGCGGCGGCCGTCGCCCAGACGCTGACCGCTCCGCGCTCGGTCGTGCCCATGATCGGCGCCAGTGGCGCCGTGTCCGGCGTGCTCGGCGCGTACCTGGTCCTGTTCCCCTACGCGAGCATCCTGACGCTCGTGGGCTTCGCGTTCTTCTGGAGGTTCGTGCGCGTCCCGGCCCTGGTCATGATCGGGTTCTGGATCGTGATGCAACTGCTCTTCGGCTATCTCACCGTGAGCGCCTCGACGCGAGGCGCAGAAACTGGAGGCGTAGCGTGGTTCGCTCACATCGGCGGATTTCTGGCAGGCGTGGTGCTCCTGTTCCTCCTCCGGCCCCCGTCCCCGAAAAGCGCTCGCCTATAATCGAGGGCGTGGCGACGCGGATGCGGCTGGACCGGCTGCTCGTGGAGAAGGGACTGCTCGACAGTCGCGAGAAGGCGCTGCGCTCCATCATGGCCGGCGACGTGCTCGTGGATGGGCAGCGCGCGGACAAGGCGGGGGCGCTCGTGTCCACGGAGGCGGAGCTGGAGCTGAAGGGCCGCTCGCCTTACGTCAGCCGCGGAGGCGAGAAGCTCGTCCACGCGCTCGAGCACTTCGGCATCAGCGTCAAGGGGCGGATCTGCGTGGACGTCGGCGCCTCCACGGGCGGCTTCACCGACTGCCTGCTCCAGCGGGGCGCGAGCATGGTCTACGCGGTGGACGTCGGCAGCGGCCAGCTCGACGAGCGGCTGCGCAAGGACGCGCGCGTCGTGGTCATGGAGCACACGAACGCGCGAACGCTGGACCCGCGGCTGTTCGGCGACCAGCCCACGCTCGCGGTGGTCGACGTGGCGTTCATCTCCCTGGAGAAGGTGCTGCCGGCCATCTTCAACGTGCTGGCCCCGCGCAGCGAGGTCATCACGCTCGTCAAGCCCCAGTTCGAGGCGGGTCGCGAGCACGTCGGCAAGGGCGGCGTCGTGCGCGACCCCGCGCAGCACCGCGCGGTGGTGCAGCGCCTCGCGCGCTACGCGGTGCTCCGGGGCTGGCACGTGCTCGGCGTGACGGCGTCGCCGCTGCGCGGGCCCAAGGGCAACCGCGAGTTCTTCCTGCACCTCTCGATGCACGGCCGGACAACGGCGAACCTCGAGGGGATCATCGACCGCACCGTGCAGGCGCTTGCGTGACACGCGTCGGCCTCGTCGCCAAGTCCGACGCCGCCGGGGCCGGTGACGCCCTCGACCGCCTGATCCAGTGGCTCGGGCGCCGCGGGCTGCCGGTGGTATTGGAGAAGGAAACGGCGGGGCTGGCGCCGGCGGCCGCCCTGCCGACCGCGCTCAAGTCCGACCTGGCCGGCCAGGTGGATCTCCTCATCGTGCTCGGCGGCGACGGCACGCTGCTCTCGATGGCGCGGGCCGTCGGCGGTCTCGCCGTGCCGATCCTCGGCGTCAATCTGGGCGACCTCGGCTTCCTCACCGCGACCACGCTGGACGAGATGCTGCCGGCGGTGGAAGCCGCGCTCGCAGGCCGGATGGCGATCGACGAGCGGATGCTGTTGTCGGCGCGCCTCGTACGCGGCGGCACCGCCGTGGGCGAGTACGTGGCGCTCAACGACGTCGTCATCACCAAGTCGGCGATGAGCCGCATCATCAACCTCAAGGTGTCGGTCGAGGGAGGGCACGCGACCGCGTATCGCGCCGATGGCCTCATCGTGTCCACGCCGACGGGCTCGACGGCCTATTGCCTCTCGGCCGGCGGTCCGATCCTGTTTCCGACCATGGACGCCATCGTGCTGGTGCCGATCGCCTCGCACACCCTCACGAACCGGCCCATCGTGCTGCCCGCGACCCAGCGCATCGAGGTGACGCTGATGACCGACCAGGAGGTCATGCTCACGATCGACGGGCAGGTGGGCATCCCGCTCCGCGAGCGCGACGTCGTCGAGATCGAGAAGGCCGCCGCGCGCGTCCGGCTCGTCCGCTTCCCGCGCACCGACTTCTTCTCGGTGCTCCGGACGAAGCTCAAGTGGGGTGAGCGCTAGCGCGATCTCGAGGGGCGCCACGGGTTCCCCGGGGCGCCGCGAGCCGTTAGGGGGTTTGGGGGCCATGTCGGGGCCCCCCATCTTTTCAGATACGTCTTGAGCGACGCGCCTCGGTGACCTAGCATCGTCGGCGGATGCTGCGCGAGCTGCGGATCCGAAACTTCGCGGTCGTCGAGAACGTCACCGTCCCCTTCGCCCCCGGCCTCAACGTCCTCACCGGCGAGACCGGCGCCGGCAAGTCCATCCTGGTCGACGCCATCCTCCTGGTGCGCGGCGCCCGCGCCCAGACCGACGTGATCCGCGCCGACGCCGAGAGCGCCACCGTGGAAGCGGTGTTCGCCGTGCCCGACGGCGGCGTGGCGGCCGCGCTCGACGAGGCGGGACTCACGGTGGAGGAGGGCGAGATCGTGGTGCGTCGCGAGCTCTCGCGCAGCGGCCGTCACCGCGCGTTCGTCAACGACGCGGCGGTGACGGTCGGCCTGCTCGAGCGCCTCGGCGACGCGCTCGTCCAGGTCCACGGCCAGCACGAGCACCAGCGCTTGCTCGAGCCTGTGCGCCAGCTCGAGCTGCTGGACCGGTTCGCCGATGCCGAGCCGCTGCGCGAGCGCTTCGCCGCGCTCTTCGCCAAGCACCGCGAGGCGCGGGAGGACCTCGAGCGCCGCCGCGGCGCCGGACGCGACCGCGCGCAGCGCGAGGACCTCCTGCGCTTCCAGGTGTCGGAGCTGGACGCCGCGCGGCTGCGCCCGGGCGAGGAGGAGGAGCTGCGCACGGAACGGCGCCGGCTCCAGCACGCCGAGCGCTTCGCGGCCGGGCTGGAGGAGGTCGGCACGTTGCTGCAGGACGACGCCGCCTCCGCGGCGGCCCGGCTCGCGCGCGCGACACGGGTCCTGACCGACCTCGGCCGGCTCGACCCGGCGTTCGGGGCGCCCGTGGAGATGGTGGAGGCCGCGCGCGTGCAGGTGGACGAGACGCTGGCCGCTGTGCGCGCGCTGCGCGACACGATCGTGTTCGAGCCCGGACGGCTGGAGGCGATCGACGACCGGCTGGATGCGCTCAAGCGGCTGGCGCGCAAATACGGCGACAGCGAGGAGGCGATGCTCCGCTTCCGCGCCGAGGCGGCGGCCGAGCTGGACCGGCTGGAGCGGCACGAGGAGCTGCTGGGCGAGGACGAGCGGCGGCTCGCCGAGCTCGAGGTCGAGGTGACCACGGCCGCGCGCGCGCTCGGCGCCGCGCGGCGCGAGGCGGCGGCGAAGCTCGCGCCGGCCGTGCAGCGCGAGCTGCGGCAGCTCGGGATGGAGCGGGCGACGTTCGAGGTCGCGGTGATCGAGGCGGCGCTGGCGGAGTGGGGGCCGCGCGGCGCCGAGCGCGTGGAGTTCCGCTTCACGGGCAACCCCGGCGAGCCCGTACGGCCGCTGGCGCGCATCGCCTCCGGGGGGGAACTGGCGCGCAGCATGCTGGCGCTGCAGGTCGTCCTCTCCGGGTACGAGCGCGCGCCGACCATGGTGTTCGACGAGGTGGACGCGGGGATCGGCGGCCGCGCCGCGTCGGTGGTCGGCGAGAAGCTCGCGGCCGTCGGCGCCGGCCGGCAAGTCCTCTGCGTCACGCACCTGGCGCCGATCGCCGCCCTCGCGCACCAGCACGTGCGCGTGACCAAGAGCGTCCGCGGGGGCCGCACGCGCGCGAGCGCCGGCCTGGTGGCCGGCGACGAGCGCGCGGCCGAGATCGCGCGGATGCTCGGCGGCGACGCCTCCGGCGCCGCCGCCCTCGAGCACGCGCGCGCGCTCCTGCGTGGCCGCGGCGCGCAGGGCCCTCGAGGCCGAGGCGTATAATGCTCCTGCGATGATCGACGCGATCCTCAAGAAGATCTTCGGCACCAAGCACGAGCGCGACGTCAAGCGGATGATGCCGGTGGTGGCCGAGATCAACGCGCTCGAGCCCGCCATCCAGGCCCTCGACGACGCCGCCCTCCGGGGCAAGACCGACGAGCTCCGCAAGCGGCTGGCCGACGGCGCCGAGATCGAGGACGTGCTGCCGGAGGCGTTCGCCGTCTGTCGCGAGGCCGCGCGCCGCTCGGTCGGCATGCGGCACTTCGACGTGCAGCTCATCGGCGGCATGGTGCTGCACAACGGAACGATCGCGGAGATGGCCACCGGCGAGGGCAAGACGCTGGTGGCCACACTGCCCGCGTACCTCAACGCGCTGACGGGCAAGGGCGTGCACATCGTCACCGTCAACGACTATCTCGCCAAGCGCGACGCGCAGTGGATGGGGCCGCTCTACCACGCGCTCGCCCTGTCGGTCGGCGTCATCCAGCATGAGGCCTCGTTCACCTACGATCCGGCGTACACCACCCCCGACATCCGCATGACGGCGCTGCGGCCGATCGACCGGCGCACCGCCTACCTCTGCGACATCACGTACGGCACCAACAACGAGTTCGGCTTCGACTACCTGCGCGACAACATGCGCTTCTCACTCGAGGAGCTGGTCCAGCGCGAGCTGCACTACGCGATCGTCGACGAGGTGGACTCGATCCTCATCGACGAGGCGCGCACCCCGCTGATCATTTCGGGTCCGGCAGAAGAATCGACCGAGCTGTATTACAAGATCGATCGAATCATCCCGAAGCTGAAGCGCGCGGCGACCATCGTGGAAGGCAAGCTGTCGGAAATCGAGGAGGAGCGCGAGGGCGACTTCATCGTCGACGAGAAATCCAAGGCGGTGTCGCTGACGGAGCAGGGGATCGCGTCCTGCGAGCGGCTGCTCAACGTCGACAACCTCTACGACCCGCAGCACATCACGATCCTGCACCACGTGCAGCAGGGGCTGCGCGCGCACGCGCTCTACAAGCGCGACGTCGATTACGTGGTCAAGGACGGCGAGGTCATCATCGTCGACGAGTTCACCGGGCGTATGATGCCCGGCCGCCGCTGGTCGGACGGCCTGCACCAGGCGGTGGAGGCCAAGGAAGGCGTGCGCATCGAGCGCGAGAACCAGACCCTGGCCACCATCACATTCCAGAACTACTTCCGGATGTACGAGAAGCTGGCGGGGATGACGGGCACGGCGGAGACCGAGGCCGAGGAGTTCGCCAAGATCTACAAGCTCGACGTCACGGTCGTCCCGACCAACCGCAACCTGATCCGGATCAACCATCCGGACGTCGTGTACAAGACCGAGCGCGAGAAGTTCAACGCCGTGGTCGAGGACATCATCAGGCGCAACGAGAAGGGGCAGCCCGTCCTCGTCGGCACCGTGTCCATCGAGAAGTCCGAGGCCGTGTCCAAGCTCCTCAAGAAGCGCGGCGTCCGCCACGAGGTCCTCAACGCGAAGTACCACGAGCGCGAGGCCGAGATCGTGGCCCAGGCCGGACGCGAGGGCGCCGTGACCATCGCGACCAACATGGCCGGCCGCGGCACCGACATCCTGCTGGGCGGCAACCCCGACTTCCTGTCCAAGGAGATCTTGAGGAAGAAGGGCGTCGACCCGGTCACCGCCTCCGCCGAGGAGCAGGCGACGGCGCTGGTGGAGGCGCGGCGAATCACCGAGCCCGAGCACCAGCAGGTCGTGGAGCTCGGCGGCCTGCACATCGTCGGCACCGAGCGCCACGAGTCGCGCCGCGTCGACAACCAGCTGCGTGGCCGCTCGGGCCGCCAGGGCGACCCCGGCTCGTCGCACTTCTATCTCTCGCTCGAGGACGACCTGCTGCGGATCTTCGGCAGCCAGCGCATCCAGCGGATCATGGAGCGCCTGGGCATGGAGGAGGGCGAGCCGATCGAGCACAAGCTCGTGACGCGCGCCATCGCCACCGCCCAGAAGCGCGTCGAGAACCACAACTTCGAGATCCGCAAGCACCTGCTCGAGTACGACGACGTCATGAACAAGCAGCGCGAGATCATCTACGGCATGCGCCGCCAGATCCTCGACGGCGAGAGCCAGGCCGACAACGTGGCGGAGTGGATCGAGGACCTCGTGATCGGCACCCTCGGCGGCTACGCGGCCGAGGGCGCGCACCCCGAGGACTGGGACCTCGGCGGCCTCACCGAGGCGCTGCACCGCCAGTTCGACGTCAAGATCCCGGCCGCGCAGTACGACGAGGTCGTCTCGCGCGAGGGGCTCGGCGAGCTCGTGGGCGAGGCCGTCAGGGAGCGCTACGCCCAGCGGGAGCGCGAGCTGGGCGAGGAGCTCATGCGCGCTCTGGAACGTCACGAGATGCTCATCGTCATCGACACGCAGTGGAAAGACCACCTGCTGTCGATCGACCACCTCAAGGAAGGCATCGGCCTGCGCGGCTACGGCCAGCGCGACCCGCTCACCGAGTACAAGAAGGAGGCCTTCGATCTCTTCCAGGACATGGTGGAGCGCGTGAAGGCCATCGTCGTCGAGCGGCTCTTCAAGGTGCAGGTGGTCCGCAACGCGCCGATGGAGCTGCCGACGATCACCGCGTGGGCGGACGCTCAGGAGTCGCGCGGCGCCATGCCGGGCGAGCCGCGCCCAGGAGGGTGGACGCCGTCGCTGCCCGGCTCCGCGCCGCCCGCGGTCCCCCGGCCCGCGCCGGCGCCGCGTACACCGACCGGCGAGAAGATCGGGCGCAACGACCCCTGCTACTGCGGCTCCGGGAAGAAGTACAAGAAGTGCCACCTGCTGCAGCAGGGGTAGCGTGATGAGCGACCGTCGATATCGGCAGCAGGGTTACCGGAGTGCCGGCAGCAGCGGCCAGGACCGGCGCGAGCCGCCCAAGCCGCCCAAGCCGGAGGGCACGTTTGGCGTCCTCAAGAGCCGCGCGACCTCGCGCTGCGCCGAGTGCGGCGCGGTGCTGCCGATCACCGCCGACTCGCTCACCCAGTGCCCGCACTGCCGCGTCGAGCTGCACGCCTGCCGCCAGTGCGCCCACTTCGATCCGGCCCGCCGTTTCGAGTGCGGGCAGGAGATTCCCGGGCGGATCGCAGACAAGCGTGCCCGCAACGAGTGCGCGCTGTTCTCGATGATGGTCACGGTCGAGCGTGACACCTCTGCCGGATCGGTTCATCCCGACGAGGCGCGCCGGACCTTCGGGAGCCTCTTCAAGAAGTAGCCCCGGATTCGGGCCCTCGGCCTCGACATCTAGGGTCGACGGCGGGTTCCTGGCCCTAGCGCTGGTATTTTTTTCTTGGTCGTTTCGCGAGCCGCGTGTCAAGATTCGGCATGCGCCTAGAGTCGATCGCGCTCAACGGCTTCAAGTCGTTCGCGGAGAAGACTGTCGTGAGGGTGCTGCCCGGCATCACCGCGATCGTCGGTCCGAACGGCTGCGGGAAGTCGAACGTCGGCGAGGCTGTCCGCTGGGCGCTAGGCGAGCAGAGCGCCAAGTCGCTGCGCGGCCAGCGCATGGAAGACCTCATCTTCCACGGCTCCGCCTCGCGGAAGGCCGTCGGCCTGGCCGAGGTGGAGCTGCTGTTCAGCAACGACGGAGCGCTCTCGGTGCCGTGGAGCGAGGTGTCGGTCAGCCGGCAGCTCTATCGCACGGGTGAGAGCGAGTACCTGCTGAACGGGACCGTCTCGCGCCTGCGCGACATCCTCGACCTCTTCGCCGGCACCGGCGCCAACCCCCGCGCGTACTCGGTGATGGACCAGGACAAGCTCAACCACGTCCTGGTCGCCAAGCCGCACGAGCGTCGCGTCTTCATCGAAGAGGCGGCGGGCATCGCGCGCTACAAGCAGCAGCGCAACGAGACGCAGGGCAAGCTCGAGCAGGCGCGCCAGAACCTCGTCCGCGTGCGCGACGTCATGGACGAGGTGCGCCGCCAGCTGAACTCTCTCGAGCGCCAGGCGAAGAAGGCGCAGCAGTACAAGACGCTCCAGAACGAGCGGCGCGACCTGGCGCTGGCCCTCGTGGCGGCGGACTACGCGGCGCTGACCGCCCAGGCGGCGCAGCTCGCGACCGAGCTCGAGGGGCTGCGCGAGACGGAGCAGGCGCAGCGCACGCGCGTGACGGCGCTGGCCGCGCGGGAGGCGCGGCAGCGCGAGGTCATCCAGGCCAGTGACCACGCGCTGTCCGACCTGCGCCAGCGCGTGCAGAAGGTGCAGGGCGAGCTCGAGCGACTGCTCGAGCGGCGCGAGCAGATGGGCGTGCAGGTGCGCGAGCTCGGCGAGGAGTCGGTGCGGCTCGACGAGGAGATGCGCGCCGCCGGCGAGCGCCTGGACTCGATCGTGGGCGAGCGGGAGACGGCCCGGACGGCGCTGGGCGAGGCCGAGCGGCTCTCGGCCGAGCGGGCCGCCGTCGCGCGCGTGCTCGAGGCGACGGTGGCGCATCACCGCGCGGCGCTCGGCGGCGACCGCGACCGGCTCGAAGCGCTGCGGCTCGAGCAGGTGAGGATCGCGGGCGAGCGCGTGGACCTCATGCGCCAGGCCGGCGAGCTGCGCGAGCGGCGCGTGCAGCTGGCGCGCCGGGTCGAGCGCCTGGCGCAGGAGCGCGCGGCGGCCGAGGCCGAGGCGCTGCAGCTGAGCGCGGAGCGCGCGACCGTCGAGGCCGCGCACGGTCGGGCGATGGCCGCGCTATCCTCGCTCGGCGCCGAGCGCGAACGGCTCCAGAACGCGCTCGCGGTACGCGAAGGCGAGTTGGCCACCGCCGAGGCCGCGCTCGCCGACACCCGCCTCGGGTACGTGTCCAAGAGCTCACAGCTCGAGGCGCTGCGCGCGCTCGAGACCGCACGCGAGGGCTACGGCGCGGGCGTGCGCGCGATCTTCGACGCCGGCGCCAGCTTGGCCGGCGTGCGCGGCACGGTCGCCGACCTGCTCGAGGTCCCGCCGGGCCTCGAGCGCGCGGTGGAGGCCGTGCTCGGCGAGTGCCTGCAGTGGGTGGTGGTGGACCGCTTCGAGCACGCGCGCGCCGCGGTCGAGTACCTCGCGAACCGACGCGCCGGCGCCGCGACGTTCGTCCCGCTCGAGCACCTCCACGATGGGGTATCGCGAGGCGCCCCCTCCATGTCCCCCCACGACGAAGCGGCGAATTCCGGTCTCACGTGGGTCGCGAAGGCGATCGGCGGGTCGGTGCCGAGCCTCGTCCACCATCTCCTCGGCCACGTGGCCGTGGTCGATCACCTCGACGCGGCCGAGGCGCTCTGGCGGCGCAACGGTGTGGTGGCGACCTACGTCACGCCGGCGGGCGAGGTGCTCTCCCCGGCCGGCCGGCTCCGTGGCGGCGCCCCCGCCTCCGACGAGGGCGCGGGCGAGCACTCACTGCTCGCGCGCAAGCGCCACCTGCGCGAGCTGGAGGAGGCAGTGGCGCGGCTCATCGCCGACGTCGAGACGCGCCAGGACGCGGCGGCGGCGCTCTCCGCCGAGCTCACGACGCTGCGCGCGCGCCTGGGCAGCCTCGACCACGACGTGCAGGCGCGCCAGGCCGAGCGCGTCGGCAGCGAGAAGGACATCGAGCAGGCGGTCCGAGAGCACGAGCGCGTGCACCGTCACCTCGAGACGCTCGGCAGCGAGATCCGCCAGGTCGAGTCGGAAGCGCAGGAGACGGTGGCGCTGCTGGAGCGGCTCGAGCAGCACGTGGAGGCGGCCCGCGAGGCCGAGGCGCGGCAGGAGGCGGCGATGGCCGCCGCCCGCGCCGCCATTGACACCGCGCAGGCGCGCGAGACCGAGCTGGTCGCCGAGCTGAGCGCGTGCCGCGTGGACGCGGCCTCCGTGGCCGAGCGTGCGGAGGCGCTCACCCGCGAGCTGGCCCGGCTGGACGAGATGGAGGCGGACGTCACCGAGCGCGTGGGGCAGGCGCAGCAGCGGCAGGCGCAGCTCGGCGAGCGGCGCCAGTGGCTGGCCGAGGAGCGCGAGCGCACCGACGCGAGCGCGCGCGACGTCGCCGTCGAGCGCGACCGGCTGGAGGCCGAGGCGCGCGGCGCCGGACAGGGCCACCAAACGCTGCTCGACGAGCTGACGACGATCGAGGCCGAGCTGCGTGGCGTGCAGGCGGAGTTGTCCCGTGCGGTCGCCGCCATCCATGACGTCGAGCTCCGGGCCACGGAAGGCCGCGTGCGCCGCGAGGAGCTGGGGCAGGACGCCTGGCGCACCTACGGCGTCGACGCGGCGGCGCTGCTGGCGCTCCACGATGCGGCGCGCGACCTCGCGTCCGCCCGAGATCGCGTCGGCGAGCTGGACGCCAAGCTGGCCGCCATCGGTCCCGTGAACCTCGTGGCCGACGAGGAGTACCGCGAGCTCGACGAGCGCCTCACGTTCTTGCGGACGCAGTACGACGACCTCACGGCGTCGATCAAGGACCTGGAAAAAGCGCTGCGCGGCATGACGCGCACGGCCCAGGACCGATTCGCCTCCGCGTTCGCGGAGATCAACCGCCACTTCGGCGAGATCTTCCAGCGCCTCTTCGAGGGCGGCCGCGCCGAGCTGCGGCTGGTCGAGGCCGAGGACGGCGGCGACCCGCTCGACACGGGCGTCGAGCTCATGGCGCAGCCGCGCGGCAAGCGCCTGCAGGCGGTGTCGCTGATGTCCGGCGGCGAGCGCGCGCTGACGGGACTGGCGCTGCTCTTCGCGATCTTCTACTTCCGTCCGAGCCCGTTCTGCGTGCTCGACGAGGTGGACGCGCCGCTCGACGACGCCAACATCCACCGCTTCCTGCGCGTGCTGCGCGAGCTGACGAGCCAGACGCAGTTCCTCGTCATCACGCACAACCGCAAGACGATGGAGGCGGCCGACATCCTCTATGGCGTCACCATGGAGGAGCCCGGGCTCTCGAAGCTCGTCTCCGTGAACCTCGCCGCGGCCGGCGCGCACGCCGGGTAGGGTGAAAAGCTCGGGCGCATAGGCTAGACTCGTCTTGCAGCATGGCCTCCGTCGGCGACTATCTCCGCGATCTCCGTGACCGCCGCGGGATCTCGCTCGAGGAGATCTCCCGCGTCACCCGCGTCGCGTCCGGCTACCTCGAGGCCCTGGAGTCCGACCGCTTCTCCGCGCTGCCCCCGCCCGTGTTCACGCGCGGCTTCATCCGCGCCTATTGCCAGGCGCTCGGCGAGTCGCCCGACGAGGCGCTGGCGCGCTACGACGGCCGCGAGGGCGGCGCGCCCCCGCCGCCGCGTCCCACCGCCCCTGCCGGCACGACGCCGGCGGCCAAGGGCGAGCCGCCCAGCCGCAGCGCCGTGCTCGTCAGCTTCGTGCTGCTGGTGATCCTCGGGATGGCGCTGTTCGCGGTGGCGCTGATGACGCAGCCGGCTCGCGAGGACCGCGTGGAGCGGCGCATGCCGAGCGCGAGCGAACGGGCGGCGTCCCCTCCACCCACGCCGACGTCCCCATCGGCGTCGGCGCCGCCCTCGACCGCGAGGGTGCCGGCGGTGTCGTCCACCGCTCCGGGCCCCGGTGTCGTCCGGCCGACGCCGGCGGCGCCGCCGGTCCCCGCCGTGACCGCCGAGGCCGCGCGCGCGTCGTCGCCGCCGCCCTGGCTGGGCGACGTGCAGGCGGCGACCGGGGGCGTGGCGTCGCCCTATCGCCTGGTCGCGCGCGTGTCAGAGCCGACATGGATCCGCGTGCGGACCGAGGACGGGAGCAGCACGGAGGAGACGGTGCCCGCGGGCCAGATCCGCGAGTGGGTCTCGAACCGCCCGTTCGTCCTCACGCTCGGCAACGCCGGCGGGGTCACGCTGGAGCTGAACGGGCGGACGCTGCCGCCGCTCGGCCCCAGCGGAACCGTCATCAGCCGCATCGTCCTTCCTCCGCAATAACGCTCGTCCTGATCTACACTTGCACCCATGTCCCTGTTTTCGGGTCTGAAGGAGCGCCTGCGTGACGGGCTGAAGCGCTCCCAGGAATACCTCGCCACCGGTCTCGCCACCGTGCTCGAGGCCGACCGCCCGATCGACGACACGCTCTACGAGGAGCTCGAGGAGCTCCTGATCGCGGCCGACCTCGGCGCCGCCATCGCCGCCGACTTCACGAACCGCGCACGCGAGGAGGTCATGTTCGGGACCGTCACGCGCGCCGATCAGCTCCGGCCGTTGTTCCGGCGCTTCCTGGTGGACGCGTTGAAGCCCGCCGCCCAGCCGCTCAACCTCGACGCGCGGCCGAGCGTGCTGCTCATGCTCGGCGTCAACGGCGCGGGCAAGACGACCACGGCCGCCAAGCTCGCCGCCTCCCTGAAAGGCGACGGCCGGCAGGTGCTGCTCGCCGCGGCGGACACCTTTCGCGCGGCGGCGATCGAGCAGCTCGAGACGTGGGGGACGCGCATCGGCGTGGACGTCATCCGCCAGGCCGCCGGCTCCGACCCGGCCGCCGTCGTCTTCGACGCGGTGAAGGCGGCGCTGGCAAGGCGCGCTGACGTGCTCGTGGTGGACACGGCGGGCCGATTGCACACCAAGAGCAACCTCATGGACGAGCTGGCCAAGCTCAGGCGCGTGATCGAACGCCAGTGCCCCGGCGGCCCGCACGAGTCGCTGATGGTGCTGGACGCGCCCACCGGTCAGAACGGGTTCGCGCAGGCGCAGATGTTCCACGAGGCGATCGGGCTGAGCGGCGTGTGCCTCACCAAGCTCGACGGCACCGCCAAGGGCGGCATCGTGGTCCGCATCGTCCGCGAGCTGAAGCTGCCCATCAAGCTCGTCGGCGTGGGCGAGCGCGTCGAGGATCTCAAGGCCTTCGACGCCGACGCCTTCGTTGACGCGCTGGTGCCCGCGGATCCCGCGGGAGGGCCACGCGAATGACGCCGGAGGCGCTCATGCGGCGCGCGCTCGAGCTGGCCGAGCGCGGGCGCGGGCTGACGTCGCCCAATCCGATGGTCGGCGCCGTCGTCGCGCGCAACGGCGAGATCGTGGGGGAGGGCTTCCACGCGCGCGCGGGCGGGCCGCACGCGGAGATCGTGGCCCTCGAGGCGGCGGGCGGCCGCGCGCGCGGCGCCACGCTCTACGTCACGCTGGAGCCGTGCAACCACGCGGGTCGTACGCCACCGTGCGTGCCGGCGATCTTCGCGGCCGGCATCACGCGCGTGGTGGCCGCGGCGGCGGATCCCAACCCGTTCGTCCCGGGCGGCGGCGTGGCGGCCCTGCGGGAGCTGGGCGTCGCCGTCGTGACCGGCGTGCTCGGCGCGGAGGCCGCCGCCCAGAACCGCGTCTTCTTCACGGCCATGCGCGAGCGCCGGCCGCACGTGACGCTCAAGGCGGGGATGAGCGCCGACGGCAAGATCGCCGACGTGCACGGCGCCGCGCGCTGGGTCACCGGCGAGGCCGCGCGCGCCGAGGCGCACCGGCAGCGCAGCGAGGCCGACGCGCTCGTGGTCGGCGTCACCACGGTGCTGCGCGACGACCCGGCGCTGACGGTGCGGCTGGACCGGCCGTGGCCGCGCGAGCCGTGGCGCGTGGTCCTCGACACCGAGGCGCGCACCCCCTCCGGCGCCCAGGTGATCGCCGGCGCCACGCCGTCGCGCGCGCTCATCGCCGTGGGCGAGCCGGCGCCGGCCGCGCGCGTCACGGCGCTGCAGTCGGCGGGTGCGACCGTGCTCCGCTGCCCGGTCCGCGCCGGCCGCGTCGCCGTCGACGCGGTCCTGGCCGCGCTGTTCGAGCGGGAGGTCCGCGCCGTGCTGGTGGAGGGCGGCGGCGAGGTGCACGCGTCGTTCCTCGAGGCGGGCGTGGTCGATCGCGTGGCGCTGTTCGTCGCGCCGCTGCTGCTCGGCGGCCGGACGGCGCCGCCGGTCGTCGGCGGCCCCGGGCGCGAGCTGAAGTCCGCGATCCGTCTGGGACCGATGACCGCGCGCGCCGTCGGAGACGACCTCCTGATCGAGGCCGACGTGCTTCGCGACACCGACGGTTCTCTGCCCGACCGCCGCGGCGGCGGCGCCGGCGGCACATAAGAATGTTCACCGGGATCATCGAGGAGGTCGGCACGGTGCGCGCCGTCGCGCGCCGGGGCGACGTGACGCGGCTCGAGGTCGCCGCCGCGCTCACGCTCGAGGGCAGCGACCGCGGCGCCAGCGTCGCGGTCAGCGGTGTCTGCCTTACCGTGATCGGGCGCGCGCCCGACGGCCTCGCCTTCGAGATGGGCCCGGAGACGCTCGCGAGGACTGCGCTCGGTGCGTTGCGTCCGGGCGCCGCCGTCAACCTCGAGCGTCCGCTGCGCTTCGGTGGCTCGCTGGGGGGGCATCTGGTTCTCGGCCACGTGGACGGGACGGGCACGGTAGAGGCGGTGACGCGTGTAGAATCGACGGCACGGGTGAGGATCGCTTTCCGCGACCGGGGGCTGGCGCCGCTGCTGATCCCCCAGGGCTCGGTGGCCGTGGACGGTGTGAGCCTGACGGTGGCGTCGCTCGACGAGGCCGCCTTCGAGGTGATGCTGATCCCGCACACGCTGGCGGTCACGACGCTCGGCCGGCTGGCGGCGGGACGGGCGGTCAACATCGAGACGGACGTGATCGGCAAGTACGTGCAGCGGTCGCTCGCGGTGAAGGGGGCATGATGAGCGGCTTCGCGACCATCGACGAGGCGATCGAGGAGATCCGGCACGGCCGCATCCTGGTCGTCGTCGACGACGAGGACCGGGAGAACGAGGGCGACCTCGTCATGGCCGCCGACAAGATCACCCCCGAGGCCGTCAACTTCATGGTCACGCACGCGCGCGGGCTCATGTGCGTGCCGATGCTGGGCGAGCGGCTGGACGAGCTCAAGCTCGGCATGATGGTGGCCGAGAACACCGCGCCGATGGGCACCGCCTTCACGATCAGCGTGGACGCGCGGCGCGGCATCACCACCGGTATCTCCGCCTACGACCGGGCCGTCACCATCCGCGCGCTCGTCGATCCGCAGATGACCTCGGCCGATCTCGTCACACCCGGACACATGTTCCCGCTGCGCGCGATGGAGGGCGGCGTGCTGCGCCGCGCCGGGCACACGGAGGCGGCGGTGGACCTCGCGCGGATGGCGGGCTGCTATCCCGCCGGCGTGATCTGCGAGGTGCTCGACGAGACCGGCGGCATGGCCCGCCTGGCCAAGCTGAGCGATCTTGCGCGGCGGCACGGACTCAAGCTCATCACCATCAAGGACCTCATCGAGTACCGCACGCAGAAGGAGAAGCTGGTGCGGCGGGTCGCGACCTCGCGGCTGCCGACCGACTACGGCGAGTTCACCGCGATCGCCTACGAGGCGACGGTCTACAGCCGGGTCCATTTCGCCATCGTGATGGGCAACGTGGCCGGCGACGACCCGGTGCTCGTGCGCATGCACTCCGAGTGCCTCACCGGCGACGTGTTCCACTCGATCCGCTGCGACTGCGGGCCGCAGCTCAACATGGCGATGGCGATGGTCCAGAAGGAGGGGCGCGGCGTGGTCGTGTACCTCCGGCAGGAGGGCCGCGGCATCGGCCTGCACAACAAGGTGCGCGCCTACGGGCTTCAAGATTTGGGCATGGACACGGTGGAGGCCAACGCGGCACTCGGCTTCAAGGCCGACATGCGCGACTACGGCATCGGCGCCCAGATCCTCGTGGATCTCGGGCTGAAGAACCTGCGCCTGCTGACGAACAATCCGGCCAAGCGGGCCGGCCTCGAGGGCTACGGCCTCACGGTGGTCGAGCGCGTACCGATCGAGGTGCCCGCGAACCCCGAGAACCGCAAGTACCTCAGCACCAAGCGCGACAAGCTGGGTCACCTCCTGTCCTCGCTGCCGGATTGAGTGGGGGCCCCGACATGGCCCCCACACCCCCAACGCTCGGCAGCGCCCCGGCAAAGCCGTGGCGCTCCTCGGTCCCGCGCTTCGTGCGCGCCCGATTGAGTGGGGGCCCCGACATGGCCCCCACACCCCCAACGCTCGGCAGCGCCCCGGCAAAGCCGTGGCGCTCCTCGGTCCCGCGCTTCGTGCGCGCCCGATTGAGTGGGGGCCCCGACATGGCCCCCACACCCCCACACGCTCGTCGCGCCCCGGCGCAGCCGTGGCGCTCCTCGACGATGCGATTCGTTCACGCCGTCTGACATGGCCGGCCGCGCGCCGTCACCCCGCCGGCGGACGCGGTCGCGCCCCGGCCTCAGATTCGCCGTCGTCGCCGCGCGCTTCAACGAGCCGATCACCAAGCGGCTGCTCGACGGCGCGCTGCACGCCCTCGACGCCTCCGGCGTCGCCGCGCGCGATCTCGAGGTGCACTGGGTGCCCGGCGCCTTCGAGCTGCCGCAGGCGGCGCTGTACCTGGCGCGCACGCGCCGTTTCGCCGCCATCGTCTGCGTCGGGTGCGTGATTCGCGGCCAGACGCCGCACTTCGACTTCGTGGCGGGCCAGGCCGCAGCGGGGATCCAGCGCGTCGGCCTCGAGACGGGCGTGCCGACGACGTTCGGCGTGGTCACCGCGCTCACGGAGGCGCAAGCGTGGGAGCGCGCGGGTGGTGAAGTCGGCAACCGCGGCGCCGAGGCGGCGGAGGCCGCGCTCGAAATGGTCTCGTTCGTACAGCGGGTGAGGGGCCATGGGAAAACGGCGCAAGGCTAGGGAGGTCGCCCTGCAATTCCTCTATCAGCTCGACCAGACGGGCGCCGACGATCCCACGCCCTTCGAGGACGACTTCTGGGGCCGTCATCCCGTGGACGAGGTCGCGCGCGCCTTCGCGGCCTCGCTCGTGCGGGGGACCAAGGCGCAGCAGCCGAAGATCGACGCGATCATCGCCGAGACCGCTGAGCACTGGGATCTCGAGCGCATGGCCGTGGTCGACCGTAATATATTGAGGATGGCCGTGTACGAGCTGCTGTGCGAGCCCACCGTGCCGGGCAAGGTCGCGATCAACGAGGCCATCGAGATCGCCAAGAAGTTCGGCACGGCCGAGTCGAGCCGCTTCATCAACGGCGTGCTCGACCGTATCCACCGGGAGCTGCGTCCCGCCTGAGCACGCGCCGCCCGTGAGGTACGCCATCCTGTCGGACGTCCACGGTAACCTGGAGGCGCTGCGCGCCGTGCTGGCCGACGCCGTGCCGCGCACGGACGGCGTCCTCTGCCTCGGCGACAGCGTCGGCTACGGCGCGGATCCCGGGGCGTGCGTCGAGCTCCTCGACGCTCGCGCGCGCGCGATCGTCGCCGGCAACCACGAGCACGGCGTGGCGGGCCTGCTCGACCTCGACTGGTTCAACCGGTGGGCGCGCGCGGCCGCCGAGTGGACGCGCGAGCGCCTCCACGACGATCAACGCGCGTGGCTGGGCGCGCTGCCGCTGACGAAGGACGTGGAGGACGCCACGCTCGTGCACGCCTCCCCCGAGGCCCCCGACGAGTGGGAATACCTCGTGACGCCCGAAGAGGGCTGGGCGGCCTTTTCCCATTTTGCGACGCGCTGGTGCTTCGTCGGGCACTCGCACGTGCCGGGCGCGTGGTCGCTCGGCTCGTCGGGACCCGACTTCGAGCCGCGGCCGCGCGTCGTCACCGCCGAGGCCGGTCGCCGCTACATCGTCAACGTCGGCAGCGTCGGCCAGCCGCGCGACCGCGACCCGCGCGCCGCCTACGGGGTGTGGGACGTGGAGGCGGGGCGCGTGGAGCTGCGCCGCGTGACGTACGACGTCCAGGCCGCCCGCGACAAGATCGTGGCCGCGGGCCTGCCACGCTTCCTCGCCGATCGGCTGGCCACCGGCACATGACGCGACTCTGGGACGTCACGCTGCACGCGGTGATCTTGATGACGGCCGCCTTCGTGATGGCCCTCGCGTTCCCGCGCACCGACTGGTCGCTCACGCCGTGGGTGGCGCTGGCGCCGCTGCTCGCGATCGCCACCATCCGCGCGCCGCGGACGGCGTTCTTCTGGGGCTGGGCGTCGGGGACGCTCTTCTTCCTCGTCCTGCTGCGCTGGCTGCAGTACACCTTCCAGGTCTACAGCGCGATCCCGTGGCCGCTCGTCTACGGCCCCGTGTTGCTGCTCGCCGCCTACTGCGGATTCTGGACGGGCGCGGTGGCGTGGGCGGTGTCGTGGCTGACCGCGCGCCGGTCGGCCGCGCTGGCGCTGGCCCTGGCGCCGTTTCTCTGGGTGGCCGCGGAGTGGCTGCGCGGCCACCTCTTCGGCGGCTTCCCCTGGGGCGCGCTCGGCTACTCGCAATACCTGCGCTTGCGCGTGATCCAGATCGCGGAGCTGGCCGGCGTCCACGGCGTGTCGTTCGTGCTGCTCGCGGTGAACGCCGCCCTCGCCGGCTGCGTCGTGCTGCGCGGGCGCCACGCGCTCGGCGGCGTGGGGGCGGCGGCCGTCCTCGTCGCGGCCACGCTCGCCTTCGGGGCGGTCCGGCTCGGCGAGGCACCGCCCGCGAGCGTGGGACGCGTCGCGATCGTCCAGCCCTCGATCGAGCAGCCGCTCAAGTGGGAGGCACGCCACACGCGCGAGACGCTCGGCATCTACTTCGCGCTGCTGCGGCGTATCGGAGAGCAGCATCCCGCGCTGATCGTCTGGCCCGAGACGGCGGCGCCGACGATTCTGACGCGGGACCCCGCGCTGGTCGAGCGCTTCCGGGCGGCCTCGGCCGAGCTGGGGGTGCCGATGCTCCTCGGCAGCATCGACGCCGTGGACGGCGGCTTCCGCAACACCGCGTTCCTCATCACCGATCAGGGGATCGTGGATCGGTATGATAAAATCCATCTCGTTCCGTTCGGAGAGTTCGTGCCGCTGTCGGGAGTGCTCCGGTTCGTGCGCCGCTGGGCCCAGTTCATCGCCGAGCTGGAGGCCGGGACGCGCGCCCATGTCTTCAATGCTCCGCCGGCTCCCTTCGGTGTCGTAATCTGTTACGAGGGCATCTTCCCCGATCTGTTCAGACAATTCGTGAGGGACGGCGCGCTGCTGATGGTGAACATGACGAACGACGCGTGGTTCGGGCGGACGAGCGGGCCCGCGCAGCATCTCGCGATGTACCCGTTCCGCGCGGTCGAGCACCGCGTGAGCATCGTGCGGGCCGCCAACACCGGCGTCTCCGCCTTCATCGCGCCCAGCGGCATCATCGTGCGCCGCCTGCACCTCTTCGAGCGCGGCGTCATGACCGAGAGCGTGCCGCTGCGCGCGCGGCGGACGCTCTTCACGCGGCTCGGCGACTGGCTCGGCCTGCTCTCGCTGGCGGTGACGACGGCCGCGGTGGCGGGGACGTGGCGGCGGGCCGGCGCCGCTGCCGCCGGGAGCGCGTAGATGCTGAGCGATTTCAAGCGCGACGTCGCGGAGCTGACCGGACGCGTCGACGAGCTCCGGGGGCACCTTTGACCTGCCCGCCAAGGAGGCGCGCCTGGCGGCGCTCGACGCCGAGATGGCGTCGCCCGCCTTCTGGGACGACAACCGCCGCGCGCAAGAGCTGATCCGCGAGCGCGCCGAGCGGGCCCGCGTGGTGGCGCGGGTGACCGAGCTCGGCGGCCAGGCCTCCGATCTGGCCGTCCTGCTGGAGCTGGCGGGCGAGGCGGGCGACGACAGCGTCGACGCCGAAATCCGCGAGGGGATCGCCAGGCTGCAGCGCGAGCTCGACGAGTTCGAGCTGAAGGTGATGCTCTCGGGCCCGCACGACGCGAAGGCGGCCATCCTCTCCATCCATCCGGGCGCGGGCGGCACCGAGTCGCAGGACTGGGCGCAGATGCTCATGCGCATGTACCTCCGCTGGTGCGAGCGCGCGGGCTTCAAGGCGGAGGTCGTGGACCTGCTGCCGGGCGAAGAGGCGGGCATCAAGTCCGCCACCATCGAGGTGACCGGCGACTACGCCTACGGCTATCTCAAGGGCGAGGCCGGCGTGCACCGTCTCATCCGCATCTCGCCCTTCGACGCCTCCAGCCGCCGCCAGACGTCGTTCGCGTCCGTCGCGGTGACGCCGGAGGTCGACGACGTCGAGGTCACCGTCCGCGAGGACGAGCTGCGTGTCGACGTCTATCGCTCGTCGGGGCCGGGCGGACAGGGCGTGAACACGGCGGACTCCGCGGTGCGGATCACGCACCTGCCGACGGGGATCGTGGTGGCCTGCCAGAACGAGCGCTCGCAGCTCCGCAACCGGGACACCGCGCTCCGTATTCTGAAGGCGCGCCTGTACGAGGTGGCGTCGAGCAAGCAGAAGGAAGAGCTGTCGGCGCTGGTCGGGGAGAAGAAGGGGATCGCCTTCGGCAGCCAGATCCGCACCTACACCTTCCATCCCGAGCAGCGCATCAAGGACCACCGCACGGGGGTGGAGATCGGCAACGTCGAGGCGGTCATGGACGGCGCCATCGACGAGTTCATCAAGGCGTACCTGCTCTGGGCGCGGGGGAAAGCGTAGCCCCAGGGGGGCCACCAGTGAGCGAGCAGCCGCGCGACACCAACGACCTGATCCGCCAGCGTGAGGAGAAACTGGAGGCGCTGCGCCGACGCGGCGTCGATCCCTTCGGCGGGCGCTACCCGGTCACGCACACGGCGGGCGACCTCACCACGCGGCTGGAGAAGGCCGCCGACGCCGAGCTGGAAGCCTTCGGCCCCGTGAGCCTGGCCGGGCGCCTGGTGGCCATGCGCGACCACGGCAAGACGGCCTTCGCGCACCTCATGGACCGGACCGGCCGGCTGCAGCTCTACGCGCGCGCCGACCAGCTCGGCGACGACTTCGCGCTCTTCCGCGACCTCGACGTCGGTGATTTCATCGGCGTCACGGGCGGGATGTTCCGCACGCGCACGGGCCAGCTCACGCTGGCCGTGAAGTCGTTCGCGTTCCTGGCCAAGTCGCTGCGTCCGCTGCCCGAGAAGTGGCACGGCCTCAAGGACGTCGAGACGCGCTACCGGCAGCGCTACGTCGACCTGATCGTCAACCCCGAGGTCCGCGAGATCTTCCTGCTGCGCGCGCGGCTCGTCCAGGGGATCCGCGCGTTCCTCGACGCGCGCGGCTTCCTCGAGGTCGAGACGCCGATGATGCAGCCCATCCCGGGCGGCGCCATCGCGCGCCCGTTCAAGACGCACCACAACGCCCTCGACATGGACCTCTATCTGCGGATCGCGCCGGAGCTCTACCTCAAGCGGCTGGTCGTCGGCGGCTTCGAGCGCGTGTACGAGATCAACCGCAACTTCCGGAATGAAGGCGTGTCCACGCAGCACAACCCAGAATTCACCATGCTCGAGTTCTATCAAGCCTATGCGGACTATCAAGATCTCATGGAGCTCACCGAAGAGCTCTTCACCGATCTGGCGCAGTCGCTGCTCGGCCGGCTCACGCTGAGGTGGGGCGAGCACGCGATCGACCTCGCGCGGCCGTGGAAGCGCCTGCCGTTCTTCTCGGGCGTCTCGGCGGCGCTCGGGACCGTGGTGACCGTCGAGACCGACGCGGCGACCGTCGCGCGCGCGGCGGCCGCGAAGGGCGTCAGCGTGAAGCCCGGCGCCGCCGCGTGGGAGGTCTGGAAGGAGGTCTTCGACGAGCTGGTCCAGCCCACCCTCGTGCAGCCGACGTTCGTCGTGGACTACCCGATCGAGCTCTCGCCGCTGGCCAAGAAGAAGCGCGACAACCCGCGCCTGGTTGACCGCTTCGAGCTGTTCGTCGGCACGCGCGAGCTGGCGAACGCGTACAGCGAGTTGAACGATCCCGTCGACCAGCTCGCGCGCTTCCGCGAGCAGGCCGCGCAGAAGGCGCGCGGCGACGACGAGGCCCACTGGCTCGACGAGGATTACGTGCGGGCCCTGGAGTACGGCATGCCGCCCGCGGCGGGGGAGGGAATCGGCATCGACCGGCTGACGATGCTCTTCGGCAACCTGCCGTCGATTCGCGAGGTGATCCTGTTCCCCCACTTGCGGCCGGAGGGAGACTCGGCATACCCCCCGGGAGGGCCGAGCGAGTGAAGCGCGGGCTGCCACTCGAGCTATTTCTCGGCCTGCGGTACCTGACCGCGCGCGGCAGCCGCGCCAACCTCTCGCTCTTCGTCTGGATCGGCGTGGGCGGCGTCTTCCTCGGCGTGGCCGCGCTCATCGTCGTGCTCGCCGTCATGACCGGCTTCCAGGACGGCATCCGGGACCGGATCATCTCCGCCAACCCGCACCTGCTCGTGTTCCAGTCGGGCAGCGCGGGCATGGCCGATCCCGCCGCCGTCGTCGCGCGCGTCACGACGCTGCCCGGCGTGCGCGCCGCAACGCCGTTCGTGCTCCAGCAGGCGCTGTTCACGAGCGCGGGCGGCGACGCGCACGGCGGGCTCGTGCGGGGGGTGGATTTCGACTCACGCCCCGTGCGCGACGACCTCAAGGCGCAGCTGCGCTCCGGCCGGCTCGAGGCGGCGGTGGGTGGCGAGGGGATCCTCCTGGGCGTCGAGCTGGCGCGCACCCTCGGCGTCGTGCCGGGCGATGCGGTCACGGTCATCTCCCCGAAGGGCGCGCTGACGGCGGTGGGCATGGTGCCGAAGATGCGCCGCTTCACCGTGGTCGGCACCATCGAGGTGGGGATGTACGAGTACGACGCCTCGCTCGCCTACCTCTCGCTGGCGGCGGCACGAGACTTCGCGGGGCTGGCCGGCGTCACGGGCGTGGAGGTGCGTCTGGACGATCCGTTCGACGCCAAGCGGGTAGGCCGCGCGGTGGCGGGCCGGCTCGGCGTTCCGTACTGGGTGCGCGACTGGATGGACATGAACCGCAACCTCTTCAACGCGCTCCAGCTCGAGAAGCTCGCGCTCTTCGTCGTGGTCACCATCATCGTGCTGGTGGCCGCCTTCGCGATCATCGGTCACCTGGTGCTCCTCGTGGCCGAGAAGCGCAAGGAGATCGGGGTGCTCAAGGCGATCGGCGCCAGCGCCTCGTCGATCACGGCCGTGTTCTTCTCGGTGGGGATGACCATCGGCGTCGTGGGCACCGTGGCCGGCAGCATCGTGGGCCTGGCGATCATCTGGATCCAGAACACCTACAAGATCATCAAGCTCGCCGGCGACGTCTACCAGATCGACTATCTGCCGATGAAGCTGGCCTTCGGCGATTTCGTGCTGATCGTGAGCGCGACGCTGCTCCTGTCGTTCCTGGCCACCATCGTGCCCGCGCGCCGCGCAGGGTCACTCTCGCCGGTGGATGTCCTCCGCTACGAGTAGCTCGCCCCTGCTCGCCGGCCTCGACCTCGAGCGCGAGTACCGCACGGGTCCGGAGATCGTGCGCGTGCTCCGCGGCGCGTCCGTGGAGATCCACGCCGGGGAGGTGGTGGCGCTGGTCGGCGCCTCCGGCGTCGGCAAGTCCACGTTGCTGCATCTGCTCGGCGCCCTCGATCGGCCCACGGCGGGGCGCGTCGTCTTCCAGGGCGAGGACCTGTTCAGCCGCGGCGAGCCGGCGCTGGCGCGTTACCGTCGCCAGGACGTCGGCTTCGTGTTCCAGTTCTACAACCTGCTCGGCGACCTCACCGCCCTCGAGAACGCGATGGTCCCCGCGCTGCTGCAGCGCGCGTCGCCCGCCGAGGCGCGCGAGCGCGCCGCCGTCGCGCTCGCGGAGGTCGGCCTCGCCGATCGCCTGCGCCACCGGCCCGGCGAGCTCTCGGGAGGCGAGCAGCAGCGCGTCGCCGTCGCCCGCGCGCTCATGAACGGGCCGAAGGTGATCCTCGCCGACGAGCCCACGGGCAACCTCGACCCCAAGACCAGCGCCGTCATCTACGATCTATTCCTGCAGCTGCAGGCCGAGCGGGGCATCGCCTTCTTCGTCGCCACCCACAATCCCGACCTCGCGCGCAAGGCCGAGCGGGTGTATCGCCTCGTCGAGGGGCGCGCGCGGGAGGTCGATCCGTCCGAGCGCTAGACGTCCCCCGAGTTGGCCACGGTTTCGCATAAGCTTTCGATGGGTTAGTTGCTCGTGAAGAAAAAGGCTAGCAGCGGTATCGGGCGCGGGCTATACTACGGTTGACCTCGATTAACTAGGCGTCGCCCAAAGCGAAATCGGCTCTCACGGAGACACGAAAAAGGGGTGGGGGACACCAGTGTTTGAACGGTTCACCGAACGGGCGCGGCGAGTCATCATCCTGGCGAGAGAAGAAGCGGGGCGGTTCCGACACGACTTCGTGGGGACCGAACACGTTCTTCTCGGCCTCATCCGTGACGGTGAAGGCATCGCGACGGCCGTCCTCCAGCGCCTGGGTCTGCGCCTCGAGACCGTGAAGGCCGAGGTGGAGCGCGCGCTCGCCGGGTTCCCCAAGACGCTCACGTTCGGTGAAGTTCCCTTCACTCCTCAGGCCAAGCGCGTCCTCGAATTGTCCATCGAAGAGGCGCGTCAGCTCGGTCACAATTACATCGGGACCGAGCACCTGCTGCTGGGTCTCATGAAAGAGGGCCAGTCGATCGCGGCCAAGATCCTCGAGTCGCTCGGCGCCCGTCTCGATGAGGTCCGTCAGGAGACGCTGGCGCTGCTCGGCGACCAGTACTACCCGCGCCCGAAGAAGCGCTCGCAGACGCCCGTGCTCGACGAGTTCGCGCGCGACCTCACGCAGCTCGCCCGCGAGAGCAAGCTCGACCCCGTCATCGGGCGCGAGCAGGAGATCGAGCGCGTCATCCAGATCCTGGCGCGGCGCACGAAGAACAACCCGGTGCTCATCGGCGAGCCGGGCGTGGGCAAGACGGCCATCGTCGAGGGGCTCGCGCAGAAGATCGTCTCGCACGACGTCCCCGACGTGCTCGTGAACAAGCGGCTCCTGCAGCTCGACCTCGGCGCTCTCGTGGCCGGCACGAAGTACCGCGGCCAGTTCGAGGAGCGGCTGAAGGCCGTGATGAAGGAGATCCGCCAGTCGGAGAACGTGGTCCTGTTTCTCGACGAGCTGCACACGCTGATCGGCGCCGGCGCCGCCGAAGGCGCCATCGACGCGTCGAACATGCTCAAGCCGGCGCTCTCGCGGGGCGAGATCCAGACGATCGGCGCCACCACGCTGGACGAGTACCGCAAGTACATCGAGAAGGACGGCGCCCTCGAGCGCCGCTTCCAGCCCGTGATCGTGAAGGCGCCGTCGGTGCCGGAGGCGATCGAGATCATCCGCGGGCTGCGCCACAAGTACGAGGCGCACCATCGGGTCAAGATCACCGAGCAGGCGATCAACGCCGCGGTGACGCTCGCCGATCGCTACATCACCGACCGTCAGCTGCCCGACAAGGCGATCGACGTCATCGACGAGGCGTCGTCCCGCACGCGCCTGATGGCATTGACGCCGCCCGCCGAGCTCAAGGAGATCGAGAAGGAGCTCGAGCGCGTCATCCGCGAGAAGGACATGTACCTCGAGGCCCAGGAATTCGAGAAGGCCGCGTCGCTTCGCGAGAAGGAGAAGATCCTCCGCGGGCGCGAAGAGGAGATGAAGCGCGACTGGGAGAAGAACAAGGGCAAGGGCACCCAGTCGGTGGGCGAAGAAGACATCGAGTTCATCGTCTCGCGCTGGACGGGCATCCCGCTCAGCAAGCTCGAGGAGAAGGAGTCGGCGAAGCTGGCGCGCATGGAAGAGGCGCTGCACGGCCGGATCATCGGCCAGGACGACGCCGTCAAAGCGGTGTCGCGCGCCATCCGCCGCTCCCGTGCCGGCCTCAAGGACGCCAAGCGCCCCGTGGGCTCGTTCATCTTCCTCGGCCCCACCGGCGTCGGCAAGACCGAGCTGGCGCGCACGCTCGCCGAGTACCTGTTCGGAGACGAGAACGCGCTGATCCGCGTGGACATGTCGGAGTACATGGAGAAGTTCTCCGTCTCCCGGCTGCTCGGCGCGCCGCCCGGCTACGTGGGCTACGAAGAGGGCGGCTTCCTGACCGAGAAGGTCCGGCGGCGCCCGTATTCGGTGGTGCTCTTCGACGAGATCGAAAAAGCGCATCCCGACGTCTTCAACATGATGCTGCAGGTGCTCGACGACGGCCGCCTGACGGACTCCCTCGGCCACGTCGTCGACTTCAAGAACACGATCCTCATCATGACGTCGAACCTCGGCACGAGCCTGATCGGCAAGCGCATCACGCCGGGCTTCATGCAGGAGGGCGACGACCAGACCTACGAGAAGATGAAGGACCGCGTGATGGAGGAGATGAAGCGGGCGTTCCGGCCGGAGTTCATCAACCGGATCGACGACATCATCGTGTTCCACGCGCTCTCGCTGGCGCACATCCAGCAGATCATTCGCCTGATGATCGACAGGATCAACAAGCAGCTCACCGAGAAGGGCATCGAGCTGGTCCTCACGCCGGCCGCCGAGGCGGCCCTGGTGGACAAGGGCTACGACCCGCAGTACGGAGCGCGCCAACTTCGGCGGACGATCCAGAAGCACATCGAGGATCCGCTCGCCGAGGCGATCGTGCGCGGGCAGGTGCCCGAGAGTGCTCGGATCGACGTGGACCTCGTCGGAGGACAGTTCGTCTTCCGCGAGGCCCAGGCCGCCGACGCTCCCCTCGAGCTTGCTGAGCACTAGGCACCACCCCGCGCGAGCCTGAGCGACCCGGTGACCCCAGGGGGGGGCCTGCGTCTTACCGTCGTCATCGTCGTGCTCGCGGCTGTGCTCGATCTCGCGTCGGTGGTGACCGCCCAGCAGCCCCCCGTCCTCATCAAAGAGCTCACCGTCGAGGGCAATCGCCGCGTGCAGGAGGCGGTCATCCTCGGCCGCGTGAAATCGGCCATCGGCGCGCCCTTCAGCCCCGCCCAGCTCTCCGAGGACGTCCGCGCCGTGTTCGCGCTCGGCTTCTTCGACGACGTCCAGGTGAAAGTCGAGGACTTCGAGGGGGGCGTGAAGGTCGGCTTCGTCGTCGTGGAGCGGCCGTTCGTGCGCGACGTCGACTTCGTCGGCAACAAGCACGTCGCCACCAACGACCTGCAGGACAAGATCGACCTCAAGCTCGGCAGCGTCTACAACCCCGTGGACGTCCAGCGCGCGCGCGAGCGGATGAAGGACCACTACGAGAGCGAGGGCTACTTCGAGGTCCAGATCACGCCGGACATCGAGAAGTTCGCCGACGGCGACGTGAAGGTCGTCTTCACCATCAACGAAGGCCGCCAGATGAAGATCGAGCAGATCGTCATCCGCGGCAACCGGGGCCTCACCGACAAGCAGATCAAGAACGCCATGGCCACCCAGGAGCGCCAGTACTGGATCCTGCGCGGCACCGTGCAGCGGCAGCGCCTGGACGAGGACGTCGACCGCATCCTGCAGCTCTACAACGACCACGGGTACATCCAGGCGCGGGTCGAGTCGCACGACGTGACGGTGGACCGTGAGAAGGCGCGCGTCACCATCAACATCGTGGTGGTGGAGGGCTCGCAACACCGGGTGGCGTCGGTCGGCTTCACCGGGCTGACCCTCATGCCGGAGAACGAGCTCCGGCGGCAGGTGAAGCTCAAGGCCGGCGACGTCTTCTCGCGCTCCGCCCTGCGGGACTCCGCCAAGGCCCTCGAGGACCTCTACTCGAACATCGGCCGCGCGTCGGCGGAGGTGAATCCCAAGATCGACCTCCTGCCCGAAAACAAGATTGCCATCGTGTTCGAGATCAACGAGGGCCCCACCGTCTACGTCGAGCGGATCAACATCGCCGGCAACGTCCGCAGCCAGGACAAGATACTCAGACGAGAGCTGCAGATGGCCGAGGGCGAGATCTTCACCCTGCGGAAGATGCAGCGCAGCAAGCAGCGCCTGACCAACCTGGGCTACTTCGAAAAGGTCGAGGTCAACACGGCGCCCGGCTCCGACAAGACCAAGATCATCGTCAACATCGACGTCACGGAGCGGCCGACGGGACTCTTCTCGATCGGCGGCGGATACTCCTCCGCGGACGGCGCGCTCGGCACCGTCGATCTCTCGCAGAACAACTTCCTGGGCCGGGGCTGGCTGGCCGCCATCAAGATCCGCGCGGGCGCCAACGTGCAACAGGGCCAGATCAGCTTCACCGAGCCGTGGCTGTTCGACCGGCCGCTGTCCACGGGCTTCGATGTCTTCAGCACGCGGCGAACGTTCATCGAGTACGACTACAACACCCTCGGCCTCGGCCTGCGGATGAGCCATCCGTTCGAGGAGTTCTGGCGCTGGCACCTCGGCTATCGCATCACCCAGGACGAGATCCTGCACCTGAAGAACCGCGACGACTCGTTCCTGCGCGCGGAGGAAGGCTCACTGATCACCTCACTGGTGTCGGGCGTGATCGCGCGCGACAGCCGCGACAGCATCCAGACGCCGAGCAAGGGCGGGCAGATCGTCTTCACGACGGAAGCGGCGGGGCTCGGCGGCGACCATCACTACGCCAAGACCACGCTGTTCGCGACGTACTTCAAGCCGATCTGGCTCGATCACATCATGTCGGGGCGCATCCAGGGCGGCTACGGGTTCGGGTTCGGGAACGAGCGCCTCCCGGTGTTCGAGCGCTTCTACCAGGGCGGGCCCAACTCGAACCGGGCCTTCAAGCCGCGGCAGGTCTCGCCGATCGACGAGTTCGGAACCCGCATCGGCGGCACCAGCGAGGTCCTCGGCACCCTCGAGTACATCGTGCCGCTGCCCTTCGACATCCGGCTGGCGGCGTTCTTCGACATCGGCAACGTGTACGGCTTCAGGACCAAGTTCGATCTGACCGACCTCCGCGAGGCCGCCGGCGGCGGCGTGCGCTGGGTGTCGCCGTTCGGCCCGGTCCGCGTAGACTACGGTTTCAATCTCGACAAGCGGCCCGGAGAGAAGGCGGGGAATTTCCATTTTTCGGTCGGCTCGCCGTTTTGAGGAGGGGTTGATGAAGGCAGCAGTCGCAGCGGTGGTGGCGATGGCCGCGGTCGTGATGCTGGTGTCGGGCACGGCCGCCCAGGGGCCGGCGCCCGCGGCGGTTCCGGCGGTGCCGGCGGTCCAGGCGTCGAAGATCGGCTACATCGACGTGCAGCGGGTGCTGGCGCGCTCGGCGGCCGGCGTGGCCGCGCGCGAGCAGCTCGAGAAGGAGCGCGCCGCGATCCAGAAGGACATGGACGGTCGCCGGGTGGAGCTGGAGAAGCTGCGCGACGAGATCGAGAAGAAGGGCGCCCTCATGACGGCCGACGCGCGGCGTGAGAAGCAGGAGGTGTTCGAGCGCAAGCGCCGCGACGCCGCGCGCGCCGCCGACGACTACCAGAAGGAGCTGGAGAAGAAGGAGGGCCAGCTGCTCCAGAAGGTGCTCCAGGAGGTCGGTGGCGTCATCGAGAAGGTCGGCAAGGAGAAGAACTACTACATGATCGTCGAGAAGCGGAACGCGGGCGTCCTCTACGCCTCCAACGACGCCGACCTCACCGACGAGATCATCCGGGCCTATGATCGTGACGCCGGAGGCAAGAAGAAGTAGCGACGATGGTCAGCCGAGCCGAGTTCACTCTCGGCCAGCTCGCGGAGGCGCTGGGCGCCACCCTCGAGGGTGACCCCGCGCGGGTGGTGAGGGGCGTGGCGCCGCTGGAGAGCGCCGGGCCCGACGACGTGTCCTTCCTCACCGACGCCCGCTACCGCGCGGCCGCCCAGGCCTCGCGCGCGGGCGCCTTCGTCGCCGGTGCCGACGTCACCGGCCTGCCCGCGCCGATCCTGACGGTGGCCGCGCCGCAGCAGGCGATGATCGATCTGCTCCTGCTGTTCCACCCCGCGCCCCCGCTGCTCCCGGGCGTCGACGCGAGCGCCGTCGTCGCCGCGGACGCGCGCGTCGACGCGACGGCGGCGGTGGGACCGCTGGCCGTGATCGAAGCGGGCGCGCGCATCGGATCGGGCGCGCGCGTCGGCGCGCTCACGTACGTGGGCCCCGACGTGGAGGTCGGCGAGGGCTGCGTGCTGGGCCCGCACGTGACGCTGCTGGCGGGCGCGCGGCTCGGGCGCCGCGTGCTCGTGCATCCGGGCGCCGTCATCGGCGCCGACGGCTTCGGGTTCGCCTTCGACGGCGCGCGCCACCGCAAGATTCCGCAGACGGGCGGCGTCGTCATCGAGGACGACGTGGAGATCGGCGCCAACACCACGATCGACCGCGCGACCTTCGGCGATACCATCGTCCGCCGGGGGACCAAGATCGACAATCTCGTCCAGATCGGGCACAACGTGGAGGTGGGTGAGCACTCGATTCTCGTGGCCCAGGTCGGCGTCTCGGGGTCCTCGAAGCTCGGGCGCGGGGTGGTGCTGGCCGGGCAGGTGGGGATCGCCGACCACGTCAGCGTCGGCGACGGGGCCATGGTCGCCGCGCAGGGCGGCGTGCCGTCCGACCTCGAGGCCGGCGGGCGCTACCTCGGCACGCCGGCGCGGCCCGCGATGGAAGCGCGGCGGATCTTCGCGGCGGAGTCGCGTCTGCCCGAGCTGCTGCAGCGCGTGCGCGCGCTGGAGCGCGCGGTGGAGGCCCTCGGCGGCGGTCCGCTCGGGCGCAAAGGGGGCGCGCGATGAGTGACGCGATCCATCCCTCGGCGATCATCGATCCGCGCGCGCGGCTCGAGGCCGGGGTGCGGGTCGGCGCCTTCAGCGTGATCGGCCCCGAGGTGACGCTGGAGAGTGGCGTCGAGATCGGCCACCACGCCGTGCTCGAGGGCCGCGTGGCGCTCGGCCCGCGCGTGAAGGTCGGCCACGGCAGCGTGCTCGGCGGCGTGCCCCAGGACCTCAAGTACAAGGACGGCACGCCCTCGGGCGTGCGCGTGGGCGCCGACACCGTCATCCGCGAGTACGTGACCGTGCACCGCTCCACGCGCGCGGAGGGTTGGACGGACATCGGTCGCGAGTGCCTGGTGATGGGCCTGAGCCACGTCGCGCACGACTGTCGGATCGGCGACGGCGTGATCGTCATCAACTACGCGGGCCTCACCGGCCACTGCGAGATCGGCGACCGCGCGACGATCGGCGGCCTCTCCGGCATGGTGCCGTTCACGCGCGTCGGCGCCTACGCGTACGTCGGGGGGATGGCGAAGCTCACGGCCGACGTACCGCCCTACGTCCTGGTGGAAGGCCAGCCGGCCACCGCGCGCGCGATCAACGTGATCGGCCTGCGCCGCGCGGGCATGAACCCGGCCGACCGGCGCAGCCTTCAGAATTCGTTCCGCATCCTCTATCGCAGCGGGCTGGCGCCGGCGCGGGCCGTCGAGCGGATCCGCGAGGAGGTGCCCGCCACGGAGCCGATCCGCGTGCTCCTGGACTTCGTCGCTCGGGCCAGTCGTCACGGGATCGTGAAGGGGACTCTCATGTCTGCCGAAGATTGGGGGGACGAGGCGTCCCCCCGATTGCCCCCCGCCCCGCGTCACCGGGAGATCACCGGCTGATGGCCAACGGGGCGAAGGTGCGCGCCGGCGTCGTCGGCACCGGCCACATGGGCCAGTACCACGTGCTCGTGTACGCCGAGCTGCCGGACGTCGAGCTGGTCGGCGTGGTCGACGCGGACGCCGCGCGCGCGGCCGCGGTGGCCAGGCAGTACGACACGCAGGTCTTCGCCGACCATCGGGCGCTCGTCGGCCGCGTGGACGTCGCGAGCGTCGCCGTCCCCACCGGCGAGCACTTCGCGGTCGCGCGCGACCTGCTCGAGGCCGGGGTCAGCGTGCTCGTGGAGAAACCGATGACGCCGACGCTGGAGGAGGCGCGCGCGCTCTTCGCGGTGGCCGAGCGCACCGGCGCCGTCCTGCACGTCGGCCACGTCGAGCGGTTCAACGGCGCCGTCGAGGAGCTGCGGCAGATCGTGCGCGCGCCCATCCTCATCGAGTCGCGCCGGCTGGGACCGTTCGCGTCGCGCGTGCAGAAGGACACGGTGGTGATGGACCTCATGATCCACGACATCGACATCGTGCTGGGTCTCGTGGACTCGCCGCCCCTGCGGCTGGCCGCCCAGGGCGCCGCCGTGCACTCGCCCGTGACCGACGTGGCCAGCGTCCAGGTCCGGTTCGAGTCGGGCACGATCGCCATCATCACCGCGAGCCGCGCCACCGAGGAGAAGGTCCGCACGCTGGCGATCACCATGCACGACGCCTACGTCCACCTCGACTACACGGACCAGGACATCCGCGTCTACCGGCGCGCGAAACAGCAGTACACGATGAGCCGCAAGGCCATTCGCTACTCCCGCGCCTCGCTCGTCGAGCATCTCCAGGTGCACCGCGAGAACCCGCTGAAGCTCGAGATCCAGCACCTGATCGCCGCCCACCGCCGGCGCCAGGCGGGGCGGAAGGTCGAGCTGAATCTCGCCGAGGATCTCACGTCGCTCGCGATGGCCCTCGAGATCGAGCGGATGATCCGCGACGGCGTCCCCGAGATCGCGTGGCCGAAGGACCTGCCGTGGAGCGGTCGCTCGGACTGATGTGCGGCGCCGGCGAGCTGCCGGCGCTGATGGCCTCCGAGGCGCGACGGCGGGGATGGCGCGTCGTCGCCTTCGCGTTCGCTCGCGACACCGGCGCCGCCGCCCACGCCGCGCGCGTCGTCCCCGCCGCCATCGCCGAGATGGCGCCCGTCATTGCCGCCCTGCGGGAGGAGAAGGTCGCGGGCGTGCTCTTCTCCGGCAAGTTCTGGATGGGAGATCTCCTGCGCGCGGAGGCGGTGGACGACGCGCACCGCGCGATGGCGCGGCGCGCGGGCGGCCTGCTCGACGGCAACGTCAAGGCCGTGCTGCTCGCCACCCTCGGCTCGATGGGCATCGAGCTGCTCGACCAGCGGCCGTTCCTGGGCACCGGCCTGCCCGGCGAGACGGTGCTCGGCGCGCGCGCGCCGACGGCGGACGAGTGGGCGGACGTCCGCCGCGGCCTCGCCGTCGCGCGCGCGGCGGCGGATCTCGGCGTGGGGCAGACGGTGGTCGTGCGCCGCAGCGTCGTGAGCGCGGTGGAGGCGATCGAGGGCACGACGGCGGCCATCCGTCGCGGCACGGCGCTGAGCGGCCCCGGCGCCGCCATCGTGAAGGCGGTGGGCGGCGAGCACGACTTCCGCTTCGACGTGCCGACCATCGGGCCGGAGACGATCGAGGCGGCGGCCGAGGGCGGCGCCACCGTCATCGCGCTCGAGGCCGAGCGCGTCTTCGTGCTCGAGCGGGAGGCGACGGCGCGGCGCGCCGACGCGGCGTCCATCGCGCTGGTCAGCACGCGTGGCGCCGGCGCCTGAGCGGCCGCGCTCCATCATGCTCGTCGCCGGCGAGGCCTCCGGCGACCTGCACGGGGCGACGCTGGCGCGCGCGCTGCGCGCCGCCGCGCCGGGCGCGCGGCTCTCCGGGATGGGCGGCCGCCGCATGGCCGCCGAGGGCGTCGAGCTGCTCGTCGACGTGACGGCCGCGGCCAGCATGGGCGGCACCGAGGCGGTCGGCGGCATGCCCGGACTCTACCGCGCGTACCGGCGGTTGCGGGCCGTCGTGACCGGCCCCGACCGTCCCGACGCCCTCGTCGTCATCGATTTCCCGGAGTTCAACCTGCGACTGGCGCGGGCCGCGCGCCGTGCGGGCGTCGCCGTCGCGTACTTCATCCCGCCCCAGGTGTGGGCGTGGCGGCCGTGGCGCGTGCGGCTCATCCGTCGCGTGGTGTCGCTCGTCCTCGCCGTGTTTCCGTTCGAGACCGCGCTGTATCGCCGGGCCGGGGTGCCCGTGGCGTTCGTCGGCCATCCGGTGCTCGACGCGCTCGCCGGGGCGCCGTCGCGCGCCGCGGCGCGCAAGGAGCTCGGCGTCGACGGCGACGCGCCCGTGGTGGGGCTCGTGCCCGGCAGCCGCCGCCACGAGGTTGCCGGCGTGCTGCCGATGATGCGCGAGGCCGCCGCCCTCGTCGTGGCCGCGCATCCCGACGCGCGCTTCCTGGTGGCGCAGGCGCCCACGGTGGACGCGGAGGACCTGCGCGCGGCCGGCGCACCGCCGTTCCGCGTCGTCACCGGCCGCACCTACGCCGTGATGCGCGCCGCCGATCTGCTGCTCGTGACCTCCGGCACGGCGACTCTCGAGGCCGCGCTGCTCGGCACGCCGATGGTCGTCTGCTACCGGCTCTCGCGCCTCAGCGAGCTGCTCTTCAAGCCGCTCGTGCGCGTGCCGTGGATCAGCCTCGCCAACATCGCGCTCGGCCGCGCGGTGGTGCCCGAGCTCTACCAGCGCGGGCTGACAGGCCAGGCGCTCGGCCGCGAAGCGCTGCGCCTGCTCGATTCGCCGGCGGCGCTCGCCGGGCAGCGCGAGGCGTTCGGCGAGCTGGCCGGCCAGCTCGGCGCGCCGGGCGTCGGCGCGCGCGCCGCGCGTCACGTGCTCGAGCTGGCCGCCGGCCGCGCGGAGCGCCCATGAGCGCGCTCCTGGCGCGGATGCTGCCCGTGGTGGCCGCCTCCGCCGTCAGCGCGCTCGGCGCGACGCTCTCGGTGCGCGCGGCCGGCGTGGACGCGCTCCGGCCGCTCTGGCAGGCGCGCCGCCCGCTGATCTACGCCGTCTGGCACGGCCGCATCCTCATCGTGCCGTGGCTCAACGCGCGGCTTCGTCGGAGCGAGGGCGCCCGGCGCGTGCGCGTGCTGGCCAGCCGCTCGCGCGACGGCCAGCTGATGGCGGACTTCGCGCGGCGCTTCGGGCTCGACGTCGTGCGCGGGTCGTCGTCGCGCGGCGGACTGGACGCCCTGCGTGAGCTCACGCGCGCGATCCGCGCCGGCGAGGACGTGGCCATGGTGCCCGACGGCCCGCGCGGACCGGCCCGCCGGCTGCAGGGCGGCATCGTGGCGCTGGCCGCGACCACGGGTGCGCCGATCGTGCCGGTGGGCGTGGCCGCGCGGCCCGCGCGCCGTCTCGGCTCCTGGGACCGCTTCATGGTGCCGGCGCCGTTCGCCAGGTGCGCGGTGGTGTTCGGCGGCCTGCTCGAGGTCAAGGGCCATGACGATCGCGAGGACGCGCGCCTGCGTGTGGAGCGCGCGCTCGAGGACGCCACCGACGCGGCGGACGCGCTGGTCGGAGCACGCCGGTGACCTACGCGACGTACGTGCTCTACACCGCGCTGCTCGCCGCGGGCGTCACCGCGTACGCGCCGCTCGCCGTGGCGCGGCGCCTCACGCGCGGCGTGCCGCTGAACCTCCGGGCCCGGTTCGGCTACGGCGGCCAGGACGGACGGGGACCGCGCGGCTGGGTGCACGCCGTCTCGGTGGGCGAGGCGATCGCGGCGGCGCCGCTCGTGGAGGGCCTCCACCAGACGTATCCGTCGCTGCCGCTCGTGGTCACGACGGTCACGCCGACGGGCGCGCGCGTCGTCACCGAGCGCTTCGCGGGGCTCGCGAGCCATCGCTACTTTCCGCTCGACTTTCCCGGCGCCGTGCGCCGCACGCTGGCGGCCATCGACCCCGCGTTTTTCATCTGCATGGAGACGGAGCTCTGGCCCAACGCGCTGCGCGCGCTCGCCGCGCGGGGCGTGCCGACGATGATCGCCAACGGCCGGCTCTCCGACCGCTCCTTCCGGCGCTACCGGCTGGTCCGCTCGGCCCTGCGCGGCGTGCTGGCCGACGTCCGCGTCTTCGCGATGCGCTCGGACGAGGACGCGCGGCGGATCATCGCGCTCGGCGCTCCGGCGGAGCGCGTCGTGGTGACCGGCAATCTCAAGAACGACGCGCCGGCGGACCCGGCCGGGGTCGCCGATCTCTGGCGGCGCCTGCTCGGCCTGTCGCGGGATCAGCGCGTGTGGATCGCGGGCAGCACGCACGGCGGCGAGGAGGAGGCCGCGCTCGCCGCGCACGCGGCGGCGGCGGCGGAGCACCCCGGGCTCGCGCTGATCCTGGCGCCGCGCCATCCGGAGCGGGTGGACGAGGTGCTGTCGCTCATCGCCGCCCGCGGCCTCAGGGCGGTGCGCCGCAGCGCGCTGCCCGTTGGGCGCGCCGCCGGCGCCATCATCGTCGTCGACACCGTCGGCGAGCTGGCGCAGATGTACGCCGTCGCCGACGTCGTCTTCGTCGGCGGCAGCCTCGTGCCGCTCGGCGGCCACAACGTGCTGGAGCCGGCGTTGCGCCGCAAGCCCGTGCTCATGGGTCCGCACACCGACAACTTCCGCGAGGCCGCCGGGCTCCTGACGGCGAGCGGCGGCGCCCTCGTCGTCCACGACGCCGCGTCGCTCGGGTTCGAGCTGCGCCGGCTGCTCGCCGATCCCGGGCTGGCGGCGCAGCGCGGCGAGGCCGGCTTCGAGTCGCTCGCGGCCCAGCACGGCGCCGTGCGCCAGACGCTCGAGCTCGTCGCGCGCTTCCTGGCCCCGGAGTCGCTGGCCCGCTCCGGGGACGCCGGACGGTGAGCGCCGTGCGGCCACTCGGATTTCGGGGGGCCGCCGTGCGAGCCCGCTTCAGGAGCCGCAGCCGCAGGCGAGGCGACGCTGTGACGAGCGAGGCGAGCCTGTGAGCGACCTGAGCGCGCGCGTCACGCGCGCCTGGCAGCGCGGGGTCGGCCCCGCCGGCTCGCGCGTTCTTGGCGTGGCCGCCGGCGGCTATCGCGGGCTCCTCGGCACGCGCGACTGGCTCTACGCGCGCGGCGTGCTCAAGTGCCGCGGGCTCGGCGTGCCCGTGGTGTCGGTGGGCAACCTCACGGTGGGCGGCACCGGCAAGACGCCTGCCGTCGAGCTCGCGGTGCGCACGCTCATGGAGCTCGGCCATCGACCCGCGGTGGTGAGCCGCGGCTACGGCCGGCGCGGCCACGGCATCCAGGTCGTCGCCGACGCCGCCTCCATCCGCCTGGATGCCGACGAGGGCGGCGACGAGCCGTTCCTTCTCGCCCGGCGGCTGCCCGGCGTGCCCGTCGTCGTGGGCGCCCATCGGTACGAGGCGGGCCGTCACGCCGTCGAGCGCTTCGGCGTCAGCGCGATCGTGCTCGACGACGGCTTCCAGCACCGCACGCTCGCCAAGGATCTCGAGATCGTGATGGCCCGGGCCCGCGCGCCGTGGGGCAGCGCGCGGCTCCTGCCCGGCGGGCCGCTGCGCGAGCCGCTCGCGGCCCTGGCGCGCGCGCACCTGATCGTCGTCACGGGCGCGCGCGGCCGCGACGACGTCGGCGAGGTGGCCGCCGCCGCGCGGGTCCACGCCCCCGGCGTGCCGATCCTGGCCGCGCGTCACGTGCCGACCGAGTGCTGGGAAGCGGGCGCGATGCGCTATCTCGGTCCGGAGGCGCTGCGCGGGCTCAAGCTGTTCGCCTTCGCCGGCATCGGCTCACCGGACGGCTTCCGGCAGACGCTCGAGGACACCGGCGCGCTCGAGGCGGGCTTCGCGCGGTTCGCCGATCACCACTGGTACTCGCGCGAGGAGGTGGCCGCGCTCGAGCAGCGCGCCCTCGCCGCGTCGGCCGTCGGCCTCGTGACCACGGAGAAGGACTGGGCGCGCCTGCGCCGGTTACCGCCCCGCGGCGTCCCGCTCTACGTGCTGGCGGTGCGGCTGGCGCTGCTCTCCGGAGCCGCGCAGTGGCGGGCGGCCTTCGCGCGCGCCTGTCCCGCGCCCTCCCCATGATCTCGGCGCTCGCGGTGCGCCTGCCCAACTGGCTGGGCGACACGGTGATGGCCGAGCCGGCCGTGCGCGCGCTGCGCCGCGCGCATCCGCAGGCGCAGGTGCTGCTGGCGGGGCCGTGGGCGACGGTGCTCGGCGGCCAGGGGCTCGCGGACACGCTCGTGACCTATCCGCGCGCGTGGTCCGGGCGGCTCGCTGCCGCCGACGTCGTGCGGCGGCTCGCGCCCGACACCGCCGTGCTGCTGCCCAACTCGGTCGAGTCGGCGCTGGCCGCCTGGTACTGGGGTGCGGGCCGTCGCATCGGCTTCGACGCCGGCGTGCGCGGCAAGGTGCTCACCGACGTCGTCGCGCTGCCCGAGCCGCGGCGCCACCAGATCGACGAGTACCTGATGCTCGCCGAGCGGTGTGGCGCGAGCGCCGACGACGCGGAGCCGACGCTCACGCCGCCGCCGGCCGACGGCGCCGCGCGGGCCGAAGCGCGCGCGCTGCTCGCCGAGGCCGGCGCGCACGGCGGACGCCGCACGGTCGGCGTGCACCTGGGCGCCGCCTACGGGCCGGCGAAGACGTGGCCCGCCGAGCGCGTCGCCGAGCTCTGCCGGCTGCTCGACACCGTCGGCGCGCGCGCTGTCCTGCTCGGCACGGCCGCCGAGGCGCCCGCGGCGGCGGCCATCGCCGCCGAGGCGCCGGCGGCGTCGCTGGCCGGGCGCGATCGTCCCGCGCTGCTGCCGTCGCTCCTCGCGGAGCTGGACGCGCTCGTGTCTGGCGACACGGGCGTGGCGCATCTCGCCACCGCGCTCGGCACGCCGGTGGTCGCGCTGTTCGGTCCCACCGATCCCGCGCTGTCGGCGCCGCGCGGCCGCGCGGTGGCGCTGACCCACCCGGTGCCGTGCGCGCCGTGCTTCTATCGCGTCTGCCCGATCGAGCATCCCTGCCTGCGCGGGCTCGAGGCCAAGCGCGTGCGCGACGCCGTGCTGGCGCTGCTGGAGAGCGCGCCACCGCCGCGTCCGGCGCGGAGGCAGCAATGAGCGCGCGCGTTGACTTGCCGACCGTCGAGCGGCGGAGCCCTGCGAAGCCGCGCCGACGGCAAATCCAATGACCGCGGGAGCGCTGACCGTCCTGCATCTCGCGGCCAATCGCTGGTGGACTGGCAGCGCCGACCCGACCATCCAGCTCGCGAGCGCGCAGCAGGCGCGCGGCCACCGCGTGCTGCTGGCGGTGCCGCCGGGCGACCGATTCGAGGCCAAGGCGCGCGAGGCCGGGCTGACGCTGGTCGAGGGCTTCCACCTGCGCGCGCGGCTGGCGCCGTTGCAGATCGCCCGCGACGCCGTCCGGCTGCGCCGTGTCGCGCGCGAGCAGGCGGTGGACGTGCTGCACGCGCATCATTCCCACGACCACTGGCTCGCGCTGCTCGCGCGGCCCCGCAGCGGCGGGCGGCGGCCACCGGTGGCCCGCACGTTCCACGCGCTGCGCGCGGTGAAGCGCGACGCGGTGTCGCGCCGGCTCTACCGTCGCACGGACGCCGCGCTCGCCGTTTCGCGCCAGATCGAGGCGCGCTGCCGCGAGGCGGGCGTTCCTCCCGAGCGCGTGTACTGGACGCCGGGGATGGCGGACCTGCCGCGCTTCGCCGCCGAGGCCGACGGCCGCGCGGTCCGCGAGGAGTTCGCGCTGGGCGACGCGCCGGTGGTCGTGTCCGTCGCGCGGCTCGCGGCCAACCGCGGCCACGAGTTGCTGCTCGCGGGCTTTCGCGGACTGCTCGCCGATCTCCCCGCCGCGCGCCTGTTGCTGGTGGGCAAGGGGGAGACGCGCGAGCGCCTCGAGCGGCTCGTCGCCGGGCAGGGGCTCGCCCGACACGTCACGTTCGCCGGCTACCGCGACCGCGACCTGCCGTCGGTGCTGGCGGCGGCCGACTGCTTCGCGCTGATGGCGCCGGGCTCCGACGACTCGTGCCGCGCGGCGCTCGAGGCGATGGCGGCCGCACGCCCCGTCGTCGCGCGCGCGGTCGGCGCGCTGCCGGAGACGGTCGCTCACGGCGAGACCGGGCTCCTGGTGGAGGGCGACCGGCCGGAGGCGGTCGCGTGGGCGCTCCGCTCCGTGCTGACCGATCGCGCGCGCGCCCGCGCGATGGGGGCGGCGGGGCGGCGGCGCGCCGAGAAGGAATTCAGCCCGGCGCGCGCCGTCGAGACCGTCGAGCGTGCGTACCGCGCGATGCTCGGCGCCCGGCCGGCCCGGTGAGAGCTCGCCGGTGAGGATCCTGCACCTGATGTCGTGCCGGGGCTGGTCGTCGGACGCCTACTGGGCGGCGCGCGCGTGTCGCGAGCTCGAGCGCCGAGGGCACGCGGTGACGCTCGGGTGCAAGCGCGGCACCGACGATCGCGTCATCGACCGCGCGCGCGAGGAGGGGGTGACGCGGATCGAGACGTTCGAGCTGGCGGGCGGCCTGCGGCCGGCGCTGGACGGCGCCGATCTGCGACGGCTCGCGCGCGCGCTGCGCGACGCCGACGTCGTGCACGTCCACCGCGGCAAGGAGCACTGGCTCGCCGCGGCCGCCGGGTACCTCACGGGCGGGCGGCGGCCGCCGGTCGTGCGCACGCGCCACATCGCGCAGGCGGTGCGGCCGCACGCCGCCAATCGCTGGCTCTACCGCCGGGCCACGGCCCTCGTCGTCACCGTGACCGAGGCGATCCGCCGCCAGTACCTCGCATCCGGCCTGCTGCCTCCCGAGCGCGTCGTCGCGCTGCAAGGCGGCGCCGACGTCGAGACGTATCGCCCGGGGCCGGCGGATCCCAGCGTCCGGCGCCGGCTCGGCGGCGACGGCGAGCCGCTCGTCGGCCTCGTCTCCGGGCTGCGCGTGATGAAGGGCCACCAGGTCGTCGTCGACGCCCTCGCGCGTCTGGCGTCGCGGGGCCGGACCCCCCGCGTGGTCTTCGTCGGCCGCGGCACTCACGAGCCCGCCGTGCTCGCGGCGATCCACCGCGCCGGACTCGAGCGCCGCGTGACGGTCGCGGGCTTCGCCCCCGACCTCCCGGCGGTGATGGCCGCCCTCGACGTCGCGCTCTACGTGCCGCTGGAGTCCGACGGGATGTCGCGCGTGCTGTTCGAGTACCTCGCGGCCGGGCGGCCGCTCGTCGCCGCGCGCACCGGGGTCGTGCCCGAGGTGCTGGGCGACGGCGTGCACGCGCTCCTCGTGCCGGCCGGCGACGCGGGCGCGCTGGCCGAGGCCCTCGAGCGCCTGCTCGACAACGCCGCGCTCCGTGCGCGGCTCGGAGCGGCCGCGCGCGCGCTGGCGCTGGAGCGCTACTCCGGTGCGCGGCTGGCCGAGGCGCTCGAAACCCTCTACGCGCGCCTCCTCGTGGCATGAAGGTCTCCGTCCTCGCCTTCGACCTCTCGGACAACGCCACCGGACGCGCCGACCTGCTCGCACGCTTGCTGGCGCCGCGCTACGAGGTGGAGGTGGTGGGACCGCGCTTCGGCGACGCCGTCTGGCGCCCCGCTCGCGACGGCGCGGTCCGTTACCGCGCACTCCCGGGCGCGCGCTGGCCGCGCTTCGGCGCGATGCTGCCCGCGCTCGCCCGGCTCGCCGACGGCGACGTGTTGTTCGCCTCCAAGCCGCGGCCGACCAGCTTCGGCGTCGCGCTGCTCGCGCGACGGCAGCGACGCCGGCCGCTGATCCTCGACATCGACGACTGGGAGCTCGGCTTCTTCTATCGCGCCGGCTTCTGGGGGCGGGTGGGGCGGCTGCTGAACCTCGGGAACCCGAACGGGCTGCCGTGGACGTGGCTCGCCGAGCGGTTCGTGGCCCGCGCCGACGCGCTGACGGTGGCCTCGCGCTTCCTCGCCGATCGCTTCGGCGGGATCCTCGTGCCCCACGTCCGCGATACCGAGGCGTGGGCGCCGGAGCGCTTCGACCGTGCCGCGGCGCGCGCCCGGCTCGGCGTCGGCGACGCGCGCGTCGTGATGTTCCTCGGCACGCCGCGCGGCCACAAGGGCGTCGAGGATTTGGTCGAGGCGACGGCCGGACTCGACGCCGCGCGGCTCGTCCTCGTCGGCGCCAATGCCGACAGCGCCGCCGCGCGGCGCTGGGCCGCGCGCGGGCACGTGAAGGTCGTCGGCGAGATCCCGTTCGACGACGTGCCGCGCTACCTGGTGGCTGCCGACGTGGTCGCCGTGCCGCAGCGCGCGACCACGGACACGCTCGGGCAGGTGCCCGCGAAGCTCTTCGACGCGATGGCGCTGGGACGGCCGATCGTGTCCACGGCCGTGTCCATGATCCCCGAGATCCTCGAGGGCTGCGGCGTGCTCGTTCGTCCGGGCGACACGACGGCGCTGCGCGTGGCCCTCGGGCGCCTGCTCGACGATCCGGCGAGCGCCGCCGAGCTGGGACGCCGCGCCCGTCAGCGCTGCGCCGAGCGCTACAGCTTCGCCACCGCCCGCGCCGTCCTGTTCCCGCTCATCGACGATCTCGCCTCCAAGTTCCGTCTGAAGCGAGGCGCGTGACGGCAGTGCGGCGGATCGTGCGCGCGCGCTTCGCTGGCGAGTGGGCAAGCGCGTGGCCGCGGCGGCGGGCCGGCGGGGCGGCCGGCCCTGTTCGGCCACGCAAATCGACAACGCAGTGCGCCTGTCATCGGCCCACGATGTACAGCCGGAACCGACGCAATACCCAGAAGACACGGGCCTCACAGGGCCGGCCGCCCCGCCCACCCACCGCCGCAACCCACACGCTCGGCGCCGCCACCGTGTCATGAGAATTCTCATCATCGCTCGCCCGTATGCGTTTCATGGGGGCGTGGAGAGCGCGACGGCCGGGCTGATGCGCGCGCTCGTCGCGTACGGCCACGACGTGCATCGCGCCGGTCCCGGCCGCCAGTCGCCGCAGATCGGTGTGACCGAGCACCCGCTGCCTCTCCCGCCGCTGCCCTCGGCAGCGCGTGGGCTGGCGCTGGCGCTCGCGGCCGCGGTCGTCGCCCGCCGCCGGGGGTGGGACGTGGTGCAGAGCCACGAGCGCACGCTCGTTCAGGATGTCTATCGCGCGGGCGAGGGGTGCCACCGCGCGTATCTCGAGGCGATCGGCGCCTCGGCGGGACGGCGGCTGCATCACGCGGTGACGCTCGCCCTCGAGCGGCGCGTGTTCGCGCGCACGCCCCAGATCGTCGCGATCGCGCGACGCGGCGCGGAGGAGATCGCGCGGCACTACGCGGTGCCGGCACCGCGGCTCTCCGTCGTCTACAACGGCGTGGACCTGGAGCGCTTCCATCCACGGCTGCGCGGTCCGCATCGCGAAGGCGCGCGCGACGAGGCCGGCATCCCGGCCGGCGCGTTCACCGCGCTGTTCGCCGGCAGCGGCTTCGCGCGCAAGGGTCTCGCGACGGCGATCCGCGCGCTCGCGCAGCTCACGGACTCGCGCGCGCGCCTGCTCGTGGTCGGGCGGGACGACACGGCTCCCTATCGGCGGCTCGCGGGCGAGCTCGGCGTGGCGGGACGCGTCGCGTGGCTCGGCGCGCGGCCGGACATCGAGCGCTGGTACGCCGCCGCCGACGCGCTGGCGCTGCCCACGCGCTACGAGCCGTTCGGCAACGTCCACCTCGAGGCGCTCGCGAGCGGCCTGCCCGTGGTGACGAGCGTGGTGGCGGGCGGTGCCGAGATCGTCGACGAGCGCTGCGGCGCGATCGTGGCCCCTGATGACGCCGCCGGGCTCGCGGCCGCGCTCGACAAGCTGCGTGGCCGGAACGCGGCGGAGGTTCGCGACGCGGCGCGCGCGGCCGCCGAGCCGTTCACTTTCGCGCGGCAGGTGCGCGCGCTGGAAGAGGTCTATCGTCGTTTGGGGCGCAACCGCTGATTTTCCTTGAGCAAACGACGCCGAGAGCATAGACTGCCGGAGTGGGTCATCGCCCCGCTGTCTTCATCGACCGCGACGGGACGCTCACGGAAGAGGTCGGGTACGTGAACCATCCATCTCGCCTCCGGCTCCTGCCGCGCTCGGCCGAGGCCATTCGCTGCCTCAACGCCGCCGGTGTCGCCGCCGTCGTCGTGACCAATCAGGCGGGCATCGCGCGCGGCTACTTCTCCGCCGAGGTGCTGCGCGCCACCAACGACGCGCTCGTGGCCCAGCTCGAGGACGCGGGCGCGCACCTCGACGGAATCTACGTGTGCCCGCATCACCCGACCGAGGGCGTGCCGCCCTATCGCGTGGTGTGCGACTGCCGCAAGCCGGCGCCTGGACTCCTCGAGCGCGCCGCGGCCGAGCTCGACCTCGATCTCGCGGCCTCGACGATGGTGGGGGACAAGGCGAGCGACCTCGTGCCCGCGCGCAGCGTCGGCGCCGGTGCCGTGCTCGTGCTGACCGGCTACGGTCTCGGCGAGTGGGAGTACCGCCGCGAGGATTTCGGTCTGGCGCCGGACCACGTGGCCGGTGACCTGCTCGACGCCGTCGAGTGGGTGCTCGCCCGGCGGCCGGCCGCGGCCTCCCGCACGGGGCCGCGGCGATGACCGGGGGCGGCGTGAACGCACGGCTGCGCGGCCTCGTCGACGGCTTCGCGGGCAAGACGCTCGTCGTGGTCGGCGACCTGATCAGCGACGAGTACCTCTACGGCAAGCCCGCGCGCATCTCGCGCGAGGCGCCGGTGCTGATCCTGCGCTTCACCGAGCGTGAGGTGAGCCTCGGCGGCGCCGCCAACGCCGCCCACAACGTCCACGATCTCGGCGCGCGCGTGGTGCCGGTGGGCGTCGTCGGCAAGGACGTCGCCGGCGACGAGCTGCTCGCCCTCTTCCGCGGCGCGGGCATTCCGACCGACGGCATCGTCCCCGAGACCGGCCGCGTCACGCCGGTGAAGACGCGCATCATGGCCGGCGGCTACCAGGCCACACGCCAGCAGGTCGTGCGGCTCGATCGCGAGCCCTCACACGAGCCGCAGCCGATCACCGAGGACTTGCTGCTGACTCGCCTGACCTCGCTGGCCGCCCGCGCCGACGCCATCCTCGTCTCCGACTATGGCTACGGCACCGTCACCCCGCGCGTCTTCGACCGGATCCGCGCCATCGCGCGTCGCACCGGCGCCGTCCTGACCGTCGACAGCCGGTACAGCCTCCTGCGCTTCACCGGGGTGACGGCGGCGACACCGAACGAGGCCGAGCTGGCGCAGCTGGCCGGCGCCCTCACCGACGGCGAGCGCGAGGTCGAGAAGGCAGGCCGCCAGCTCCTCGAGCGGCTCGACGCGCGCTTCCTCCTCGTCACGCGCGGCAGCCGCGGCATGGCCCTGCTCGAGCGCGACGGCGCGACCACGTTCATCCCCGTCCACGGCACCGACGAGATCGCCGACGTCACCGGCGCCGGCGACACCGTCATCAGCGCCTTCACGCTGGCGCTGGCCTGCGGCGCGCCGGCGCTGGAGGCCGCGACGCTCGCCAACGTGGCCGGTGGCATCGTGGTCATGAAGCGCGGCACGGCCACCGTCACCGCCACGGAGCTGCGCCAGTCGCTCGGTGGCAGTGCGAGCGGCAGTGCGAGCTGAGCAGCGCCGCGCTGCGAGGCGAGCGGTGAAATGATCGAGGTGGGATGACGGTTCCGGAAGCCGCCCACCTCGCGGCTCGCCTCCGTGCCGAAGGCAAGCGCATCGTTCTCGCCAACGGCTGCTTCGACCTCCTGCACGTCGGCCACGTCCGCTATCTCGAGGCCGCGCGCGCGCTCGGCGACGTCCTCTTCGTCGGCATCAACGGCGACGCGGCGGTGGCGCGGCTCAAGGGAGCCGGGCGGCCGCTGATGCCGGCCGCCGAACGCACGGAGGTGCTCGCGGCGCTGCGCGCGGTGGACCACGTGGTCGTGTTCGACGAGGACACCGCCGACGCTCTCGTGGCGGCCATCCGTCCGGCCATCCACGCCAAGGGCACCGACTACACGCCCGAGACCGTGCCCGAGCGCGACACGGTGCGCGCCCACGGCGGCCGGGTCGTCATCGTCGGCGACCCGAAGGACCACGCGACGCGCGACGCCATCCAGACGATCGTGGAACGGTTCGCGCGTGCCCGCTGAGCCGCGCGCGGTCGCCCTCGTCAAGCTCTCGTCGCTGGGCGACGTGGTCCACGCGCTGCCCGTGGCCGAGGCGCTGGCGGCCGCCTTCCCGCGCGCGCGGCTGGTCTGGATCGTCGAGCGGCGCGAGGCGGCGCTGCTGCGCGATCACCCGGCGCTCGACGAGGTGATCGACGTCGACACGCGCGCCTGGCGCTCGGCGCGCACGCCCCGGCAGGTGGCCGAGGTCGTGCGCGGCCTCGTCGTGCTGCGCCGGCGCCTGCGCGCGGCGCGGTTCGACGTGGCGATCGACCTGCAGGGGCTCGTGAAATCCGGCGCTGTCACTCGGGCCACGGGCGCGCCGCTGCGCATCGGCTTCGCCGCCGGCTGGAGCCGTGAGCGGCTCAACGCGCTCTTCACGACCCGGCGCGTGACGCCGCCGCTCGAGGCGCGCCACGTGGTGGACCAGTACCTGGCGCTGCTGGCGCCGCTGGGCGTCGCGGTGTCTCCGGGGCGCGCGCGGTTTCGGCTTGCGACTCGCGCGGCCGCGGAGCTGCGCATCGACGATTTCTTCGTGGGCGTCGGCCTCAAGCCGCGGCACCGTCTGGTCGTGCTGAACCCGGGCGCCGGCCGCACGAACAAGCGCTGGCCGGTGGCGCGGTTCCGCGCGCTGGCCGAGCGGCTGTGTCACGAGGCCGGCGCGCAGGTGCTCGTGCTCTGGGGCCCGAGCGAGCGCGACGCCGCGCGCGCCATCGTGGACATCCCGGTGCCGCGCCCGGCGCTCGCGCCGCCCACCGATCTCGACGAGCTGGCCGCGGTCACGCGCCGGGCGTCGGTGATGGTGGCCGGTGACACGGGCCCGCTGCACCTCGCGGCCGCCGTCGGCACGCCGTGCGTGGGCCTCTACGGGCCGACCTCCGCGGCGCGCAACGGGCCGTACGGCGCCGGCCACCGTGTCCTCGCGGCGCCCGACGGCCGGATGGCGTCCATCGACGTGCCGCCCGTCCTCGAGGCCGTCCTCGAGGTGCTCGGCCGGTGACGCCCCGGCCCCGCCTGTCGGTGGTGGTCGTCACGCGCGACGAGGAGGAGCGGCTGCGCGCGTGTCTGGAGTCGGTGGCGTGGGCCGACGAGATCGTGGTCGTGGACGCCGAGTCCGAGGACAAGACGGTCACGATCGCGCGGGAGTTCACCGACCGCGTCGTCGTCCGCCCGTGGCCGGGCTACGCCGCGCAGAAGAACGCCGCGCTCGACCTGGCCACCGGAGACTGGGCGCTGTCGCTCGACGCCGACGAGGTCGTCTCACCGGAGCTGCGGTCCGAGATCGCCGGGGTCCTCGCCTCCGATGGTCCCGCCGACGGTTACGCCGTGCCCCGGCGCAACATCTTCTGGGGGCGCTGGGTCCGCCACGGCGGGCTTTATCCCGACTGGCAGGTCCGCCTCTTCCGTCGCGGCCGCGGACGGTTCGTGCCGCGCGCGGTCCACGAGTCGGTGAGCGTGGATGGCCGCGTCGAGCGGCTGGTCGGTCACCTCGAGCACCGCTCCTATCGCGACGTCAGCGACTTCCTGGCGCGCGCCGACCGCTACTCCACGCTCGCCGCCGACGAAGCCGTGGCTCAGGGGCGGGGCGCGCGCGTCGGCGACCTCCTGCTGCGGCCGCTCGGGCGCTTCCTGGCCATGTACGTCGTGGGGCGCGGCTTCCTCGACGGCTGGAGGGGGTTCCTTCTGGCCACCCTCTATGCGTACTATGTGCTGATTCGGGCGGCGAAGATCTGGGAGAGGACCAAGGGGTGATGGCGGCGGCCAAAGAGCGCGTGCTGTCGGGGATGCGACCGAGCGGACGGCTGCACCTGGGGAACTACCTGGGGGCCCTGGCCAACTGGGTCAAGCTCCAGGACTCCTACGACTGCTTCTACTTCTCCGCCGACTGGCACCTGCTGACCGACCGCCTGGAGACGTCCCAGGTCCCCCAGCACACCATCGAGATGGCCGCGGACTGGCTGGGCGCCGGGCTGGATCCCGCGCGCTCGACGCTGTTCATCCAGTCGCTGATTCCCGAGCACGCGGAGCTGCACCTGCTGTTCTCGATGGTGACGCCGGTGTCCTGGCTCGAGCGCGTGCCGACCTATCGCGAGCGGATCGAGCAGCAGGAGATCACCTCGCCGTCATACGGCCTGCTCGGCTATCCGCTGCTGCAGTCGGCGGACATCCTCATGTACAAGCCGAGGTGGGTCCCCGTGGGCATCGACCAGGCGCCGCACGTCGAGCTCACGCGCGAGGTCGCGCGCCGGTTCAACAACGCGTTCGGCGAGGTCTTCCCCGAGCCCGACGTCAAGCTGACGGAGATTCCCAAGGTACCGGGCACCGACGGCCGCAAGATGTCGAAGTCCTACGGCAACGACATCGAGCTGGCCGACCCGCCGGAGACGATCCGCGCCAAGGTGCGCCCGATGATGACGGACCCCGCGCGCAAGCGCCGCACGGATCCGGGGAACCCGGACGTGTGCCCGGTGTTCGACCTGCACAAGATCTTCACGCCGGAGGCCGACCTGCAGTTCGTCGCCAACGGCTGCCGCACCGCCGGCATCGGGTGTCTCGACTGCAAGGACGTGCTGCTCAAGCACATGGTGCCGCCGCTCGAGAAGATCCGCGAGCGGCGCCAGCAGTTCGTGGAGAAACCGGATAGGATCGTGGAGATCCTGCACGAGGGGAGTCGCCGCGCGCGGGCGGTGGCGGGCCGAACGATGGAGGAGGTCAGGGCGGCGGTGCATCTGACTCCATGATGGCAGTGCGAGCCGCAGCCCGCATCAGGAGCCGCAGCCGTAGGCGAGGCGACGCTGTGAGAAGCGAGGCGAGTCTGTGACTGACACCGAGCTCAGGCTTCGCGTCGGCACCTTCGAAGGCCCGTTCGACCTGCTGCTTCATCTCTGCCGCACCAACGAGATCGACCTCGCCGCGCTGCCCGTGCGCCCGATCACCGACCAGTACCTGGCGCACCTGGAGGCGATGGAATTCCGTGACCTCGAGATGGCGGGCGCGTATCTCGTGATGGCGGCCACCCTCATCTATCTGAAGTCCAAGCTGCTCGTCCCGCCCGACGAGAGCGAGGAGCAGCTCGACGACGAGGGCCTGCTGCTCAAGCAGGAGCTGGAGGACCGCCTGCGTGAGTACGCGCGCGTGAAGATGGAAGGCGCCTGGCTCGCCGCCCGCGAGGCGGAGATGGCGCTCATCTGGGGCCGGCCCGGGGCCGCGCTGCCCAGCGTCGAGGACCTCCCGCTCGAGGACCTGAGCGTGGACTGGCTCGCGCGGATGCTGAGCAAGCTCATCGAGGAGCAGCGGCGCAACCGGCCGCGGGAGATCGAGCCCAACCCGCCGTCCGTGCTGGAGCGCATGACCGAGATCCTCTCGGTGCTGCGCGACACGTGGTCGCTCCTGTTCAGCTCGCTCACGGGCGGCGAGCGCAAACGCTCGGAGATCGTGGTGACGCTGCTCGCGGTGCTGGAGCTGGTGCGCCAGGGCCGCATCAAGACGCAGCAGACGGAGCTGTTCGGGGAGATCGTCATCGAACGTCAGGCCGCGCGGGCCGACGGGGAGGCGCCGAGTGCCCAAGCCGATTGACGTGGTGGAAGCCCTGCTGTTCGCGTCAGACGCGCCGCTCGAGGCGGAGCGCATCCGCGACGTCCTGGACCTCGAGAACGTCGCGGCCGCCCGCGCGCTGGTCGGCGAGCTGGTCGCGCGCTACGAGGCGGAGGAGCGCGGGCTGGCGATCATGGAGGTCGGCGGCGGCTGGCGGATGGTCACGCGGCCCGAGCTGGCGCCCTGGCTGGTGCGGCTGGCGCGCGCGCGGACGCGCGTGCGGCTCTCGCGGCCGGCGCTGGAGACGCTGGCCATCGTCGCCTACAAGCAGCCGGTGTCGCGTCCCGAGATCGACGCCGTGCGCGGGGTGAACTCGGAGGCCACGCTCGACAATCTGCTGGAGCGGCGGCTGATCCGCATCGCGGGGCGCAAGGAGGCGCCGGGCCGGCCGTTCGTGTACGAGACGACGCGCGAGTTCCTCGTCGCCTTTGGCCTGCGTGACCCCGGCGACCTGCCGAAGATCGAGGGCGAGCTCGTGATCCCCGAGCTCGCGGCGGAGGCGGCGACGGCCGATGGCGAAGCTCAGGCTCAACAAGATCCTGGCGCAGGCGGGGCTCAGCAGCCGGCGGGGAGCTGACCGGCTCATCGCCGACGGCCGCGTCGCCATCAACGGCGCCGTGTCCCGCGAGCTCGGCACGCTGGCCGATCCCGAGCGCGACGTCGTCACCGTCGACGGCCGTCCGCTGCCGCGCGCGGAGACCAAGCAGTACCTCGTCCTGCACAAGCCCGCCGGGTACGTGACTTCGGTCAAGGATCCGCGCGGTCGCCCAGTCGTCGCCGACCTCGTCAGCGACGTCGACGCGCGGCTCTATCCCGTCGGCCGCCTCGACTGGGACGTCGAAGGCGCGCTGCTGATGACCAACGACGGCGCGCTGACCCACCGGCTGCTCCATCCGCGCTACGGCCTGCCGCGGGTATACGAGGCGGACGTCGAGGGCCGCGTGGCGCCGGGCGCGCTCGAGCGCTGGCGGCGCGGCGTCGTGCTGGACGACGGGCCGGCGCGGCCGCTGGAGGTCGAGCTGCTGCACGGCGGCCGTGACGGGACGCTCGTGCGTCTGACGTTCGCCGAGGGCCGCAAGCACGAGGTCAAGCGCTACTGCGCGGCCCTGGGACATCGCGTGCGGCGGCTGCGCCGGGTGGCCTTCGGGCCGGTGCGGCTCGGCGACCTGCCGCGCGGCCGCTACCGGCGGCTCACGCCGCGCGAGGTTTCGGCGCTGCGGGCGGCCGCCGAAGGGACGTCCCCGGCCCGTTAACTTGCCCACCCGGGAGCGTTGGCCTATAATCCCGCTATTCTCGAGCGTACTCGTGGGCAGGTGTTCCTATGGACCTGGCCGACTGGCGGTCCAGGATCAACGATCTCGACAACCAAATCCTCAACCTCCTCAACCAACGCGCCGAGGCCGCCCTTCAGATCGGCCACCTCAAACGACGGCAGGGGACGCCGTCGTATGTTCCGGAGCGGGAAGCTGAGATCTTGAGGTCGTTGTCCGCGCAGAACCGCGGACCGCTCACCGCCGACAACCTGGCCGCGATCTGGCGCGAAATTCTGTCCGCGTCCCGGGCGCTCGAGGGGCCCCTGACCGTCGCGTACTTCGGGCCGCAGGCGACCTTCACCCATCAGGCGGCCATCACGCACTTCGGCGCCGCCGTGGACTTCCGCCCCGTGCGCACGATCGTGGACGTCTTCGACGAGGTCGAGCGTGGGCGCGCCGCCTTCGGCGTGGTCCCGGTGGAGAACACCACCGAGGGCGCGGTCAATGTCACGCTCGACCGCCTGACCGATTCCGAGGCGACGATCTGCGGCGAGCTCTATCTCGAGATCGCGCAGTATCTGTTGTCGCGGGCCTCGGACCTCTCCGAGGTCAAGCGCGTGCTCTCACACCCCCAGGGGCTCGCGCAGTGCCGCGCCTGGCTGTCCGCCAACCTCCCCGGGGTGGCGACCGAGGAGACGACGTCCACCGCGGCGGCCGCCGAGATGGCGGCCAGCGACCCGAGCGTGGCGGCCATCGCGTCCGAGCTGGCCGGCACCCTCTACGGCGTGCCGACGCTGCGCCCGCACATCGAGGACAACCGCCACAACGCGACGCGCTTCCTCGTCATCGGCTCGGCGGCAGGAGGCCGGCCGGGGAGCGGGCCCAGCGGCCACGACAAGACGTCGCTCCTGTTCGCGATGAAGAACGAGCCGGGAGCGCTCTACCGCATCCTCGAGCCGTTCGTGCGGGCGGGCCTGAACCTGAGCAAGATCGAGTCGCGTCCGGCCAAGAGCCGGGCCTGGGAATACGTGATCTTCGTGGACTTCGAGGGCCATCGCGAGACGCCGGCGGTGGCCGCCGCGCTGCGGGAAATCGGTGAGCGGACGCTCTACCTGAGGGTCCTGGGCTCGTACCCCGCGGCATAAGGAGACGGCATGCACACGCAGTGGGAGTCGCTCGCCAACACGCACATCCTCGGCATCGCGCCCTACGAGCCCGGCAAGCCGATCGAGGAGACCGAGCGCGAATACGGCGTCCACGACGCGATCAAGCTCGCGTCCAACGAGAACCCGCTCGCGCCCTCCGAGCGCGTGCAGCGGGCGATCGCCGCGCAGCTCGCCCATCTGAACCGCTACCCCGACGGCAGCGGCTTCTACCTGCGCCAGGCGCTGGCCAAGAAGCACGGCTTCACGCATGACCAGATCGTCCTCGGCAACGGCAGCAACGAGCTGATCGAGCTGGCGGTGCGCACGTTCCTCAAGCCGGGCGACGAGGCGATCGTCCCGCACCCGTCGTTCGTCGTCTACCCGATGATCGTGCAGGCGGCGGGCGGCATCCGCGTGATGGTGATGCTGCGCGAGCACCGGCTGGACCTCGAGGCGATGGCGCGTGCGATCACGCCCATGACGAAGATGGTGTTCGTGGCCAATCCCAACAACCCCACGGCCACCATCGTCACCGCCGACGAGGTCGAGGCCTTCATGGCGCGCGTGCCCGAGCGCACGATCGTCATCTTCGACGAGGCCTACATCGAGTTCGCGATGGGCCCCGACTTCCCGGACGCGCTGAACTACATCCGGCAGGGTCGCAAGGTCATCGTCCTCCGCACCTTCTCGAAGGCGGCCAGCCTGGCCGGCCTGCGCGTGGGGTACGGCATCGCCGACGCCGACGCGATCTCGCTGATGAACCGCATCCGCCAGCCTTTCAACGTGAACTCGCTCGCCCAGGCGGCCGGCCTCGCCGCGCTGGAGGACGACAACCACGTGCTGGAGTGCGTGCGGATGATCGAGGCGGGCCGCCACTTCCTCTACGACGAGTTCAAGGCCCTCGGCATCCGCTACGTGCCCTCGCGCGCCAACTTCATCCTCGTCGACGTCGGCCGCAGCGCCTCCGACATCTACCAGCGGCTCCTGAAGGAGGGCGTGATCGTGCGCCCGATGACGCCGTTCGGCATGGAGTCCGCGCTGCGCGTCACCGTGGGCACGCCCCAGGAGAACGGCCGGCTCGTGAAGGCGCTCAAGACGGTGCTGGGGAAGGCGCCCGCGTGATCGGCCGGCTGGCCGTCGTCGGCGTCGGGCTCCTGGGCGGCTCGGTCGCCCTGGCCGCGCGCGCGGGTGGGGTGGCGCGCGAGATCGTCGGCGTGGGCCGGGACCGGCGGCGGTTGGAAGGGCCGCTGCGCGCGGGCGTGGTGGATCGCATCGCCACCGACGTCGAGGCGGGCGTGGACGGCGCCGACTGCGTCGTGCTCGCGGCCACCGTGCTCGCGAACGAGCGCCTGCTGGAATCGATCTGGGGCCGCGTGCCCGCCGGAGCCCTCGTCACCGATGTCGGCTCCACCAAGCGCGGCATCGTGGCCGTCGCCGAGCGGCTGGGCTCCGGACGCCCGCTCGCGTTCCTCGGCAGCCATCCCATGGCCGGCTCGGAGAAGAGCGGCTGGCAGGTCGCGCGGGGCGACCTCTTCCGCGGCGCCACCGTCATCGTGACGCCGACCGACGCCACGGAGCCGCGCGCGATCAAGGGGGTCACCGCGCTGTGGGAGGCGCTCGGCGCTCGCGTCAGCGCGCTCGATCCCGAGACGCACGACCGCACGGTCGCCGCCATCAGCCACCTGCCGCACGTGGCGGCGTGGGCGCTGGTCGACGCCGTCGGGCGCTTCGAGCCCGGCGCGCTCGCGTTCGCCGCGCGCGGCTTCCGGGACACCACGCGGATCGCCGCCTCCGATCCCCCGATGTGGCGCGACGTCCTGCTCGCCAACGCCGACGCGGTGCGCGCGAGCCTCGGCGCCTTCCGCGCGGCGCTCGACGAGCTCGAGCGCCTCCTCGCGGCCGGCGACGCCGCGGGTATCGAGGAGCTGCTGGCGCGGCTGAAGGCGACGCGGGAGGGGCTCGCGTGAACTTCCGCGTGCGTCCCGTCCGGCGGCTGGCGGGCGAGTGCGAGGTGCCGGGCGACAAGTCCATCTCGCACCGCGCGGCGTTGCTCGGCGCGCTGGCCGACGGGCTCACCGAGGTGCAGGGCTACCTCGAGGCGGAGGACTGCCTGCGCACGCTCACCGCCATCCAGATGATGGGCGTGGAGGTCACGAGGAAGGGCCCCGGCCACTACCGGATCGCGGGGGCGGGTCTCGGTGGCCTGGTCGAGCCGGCGGACGTCGTGGACTGCGGCAACTCCGGCACGACGGTGCGGCTGCTGATCGGCGTGCTCGCGGGCCAGCCGTTCTGGACGCTGCTCACCGGCGACGAGTCGCTCCGCCGGCGGCCGATGAAGCGCGTCGCCGAGCCGCTCACGCTGATGGGCGCGACGATCGTGGGCCGCTCCGACGGTGGGCGCCTTCCGCTGGCCGTCCGCGGCGCCGCGCTGCCGCGTGCGATCGCGTACGACACCCCCGTCGCCTCGGCGCAGGTGAAGTCGGCCATCCTGCTCGCCGGGCTGCGCGCGGACGGCCCGGTGACGGTGCGCGAGCCCGCGCCCTCGCGCGACCACAGCGAGGTGATGCTGCGCGCGTTCGGCGCGCGGCTGGAGCGGCCCGATACGCGGACGGTCACGCTGCATCCCGGCCCGCTGAGCGGCGCCGCCGTGCAGGTACCGGGCGACATCTCGTCGGCGGCGTTTCTGCTGGTGGCGGGTCTGATCGTCCCAGACGCCCGCGTGACCGTGCGCCGCGTGGGCGTGAACCCCACACGGACCGGCCTGCTCGACGTGCTGGCCGCGATGCGGGCGCCGGTCACCACGGCCCTGCAGGGCGGCCCGGGTGAGCCGACCGGCGAGCCCATGGCCGCGCTCACGGTGACGCCCGCGCCGTTGCTCGCGACCACCGTCGCCGGGCCGCTGATCCCGCGGCTCATCGACGAGGTGCCCGCGCTCGCCGTGCTCGCCGCCACCGCGCGCGGCACGACCGAGATCCGTGACGCGGCCGAGCTGCGCGTGAAGGAGTCGGACCGCATCGCCGCCCTCGCGCGCGAGCTGGCGAAGATGGGTGTGGGCGTCGAGGAGCGCGCGGATGGCATCGCGATCCCCGGAGGGCAGCGCTTCCGCGGAGCCCGCGTGACCTCGGGCGGCGACCATCGCATGGCGATGGCCCTGGCCGTGGCCGGGCTCACCGCCGAGGGCGAGACCGTCGTCGAGGACACGGCCTGCGTGCAGACGTCGTTCCCGACGTTCGTGGACACGCTGAATGCGCTCGCCGGGGGCCCGGCGATCACGGTGGAGCGCTGATGGGTCCGCGCGGCCTCGTGGTGACCATCGACGGCCCCGCCGGGGCAGGCAAGACGACGGTGGCGCGGCGGCTCGCCGAGCGGCTCGGCTACGAGCTGATCCCGACGGGCGCCATGTACCGCGCGCTCGCGCTCAGCGTGCTGCGCGCCGGGATCTCGCTCGACGACACGGCCGCGCTGGCGCGGCACCTGGCGCCGCTCGACGTCACCATCGAGCACGGCCACGTGAAGCTGAACGGCGAGGACGTGACGCGCGAGATCCGCAGCCAGGCGGTGGCCGACGCGACCTCGACCCTCTCGATGCGCCGCGAGGTCCGCGACAAGGTGACGCCGCTGCAGCGGCGCGCCGCCGAGCCCGGCGGTGTCGTGCTCGAGGGCCGGGACACGGGCACCATCGTGTGCCCGGACGCCGACGTGAAGTTCTTCCTGACCGCGACGCTCGAGAGCCGCGCGCGCCGGCGACACGCCGAGCTGGCCGAGCAGGGGGTGAGCGCCGACCTCGACACGATCCGCGACGAGGTCAAGGTGCGCGACCGCCAGGACACCACGCGGGTGCTGGCGCCCCTGGTCAAGGCCGCCGACGCCATCGAGATCGACACGAGCGACCTCTCGATCGACGAGGTCGTGGACCGCATGGCCGCCACCGTGGCGGCCCGGCGCGCGGCGGCGCCGCGCAGCGCGTTCTACAGCGTGTGCAGGGGCGTCGCGCTGGCGATCATGCGCGCGCTCTGGCGGGTCGAGGGGCGCGGCATGCAGCACGTGCCCCCGAGCGGT
>Ga0209157_1000074_pt1 | contig 85337 bp, 90 predicted proteins | sample GraSoiAngelo_135_FD_185892 | JGI IMG/M metagenome (GOLD analysis project Ga0209157, IMG submission 185892) | Grasslands soil microbial communities from the Angelo Coastal Reserve, California, USA - 14_0929_05_40cm (SPAdes) (version 2) | ecosystem: Environmental > Terrestrial > Soil > Grasslands ... | reverse complement strand
ATTTCACCACTCGCCGTCGAGGGGGCGGTGGTGCGGCACCAAACTGATGGGGAGGTTTGGAGGGGGCCTTCAGGCCCCCTCCAAGTTCATCTTCGGCGGGCGTCGAGCGCGGCGACGTAGGCGGCGCCCACGACGAACACGACCGCCGAGTAGTACACGAACATGATGAAGGCGACGAGGGCGGCGAACGGTCCATAGATCTGGTCGTAGACCCCGACCTGGCGGATGTAGAGCCGGAAGAGCTGCTTCGCGATCTCCCAGAGGATGGCGGCCACGATGCCTCCGGCCAGCGCGGGGCCGACCCCCACCCGCCGGTACGGCATGTAGCGGTAGCCGAGGTAGAACATCGCCGACGAGAGCCCGAGGCTGATCGCCAGCGTCGCCCACCTGATCCACTGCCCCGGCACGTGCACCGGCTCCAGCAGCTCCTGGACCCACTGGAGGATCCACGTCATCACGATGATGGCGAACAGGAAGATACCGAGCAGCAGCACCATCCCCGCGTTGACGACGACGTTCCGCACGAAGCTTCGTCCGCTGCGGATGCCGAGCATGCGATGCATGACGAGCCGGGCGGCGCCGAGGAGCGGCGAGGCGAAGACGACCAGCACCAGCGTTCCGACCGCGCCCGACGTCTTCCGAGTCTGCACGATGCGGAGGAGGATGCGCGCGATCTGCGTCCGGTACACGGGAAAGTTCCGGGCGAGCTGCCCGACCACTTCTTCCGCCGCCTGCTCCGAGGAGAGCACGAACCCGACGATCGAGACGCCGATCATCGTCAGCGGGATGAGGCTGACGAGAAAGAAGAAAGCGAGGCCAGCGGCGAGGAAGAGTCCATCGCCGGCGATGAACCGCGAGAACGCCCCGCGGACGCCGCCGAACATGCGCCGCTAGAGGATCCCGCGCACCATGCCGCCGTCCACCTGGATCACCACGCCCGTCACGTACGAGGCCTTCTCGGAGGCGAGGAAGACGCACACGTTCGCGAACTCCTCGGGCGTCCCGATCCGGCCCAGCGGAACGTCCTGGGCGCTCCGGGCCACGTATTCGTCCACTGGCATCCCCGCTTGCTTGGCGCCACCGAGGAAGCGATCGGTCATGATCCGCCCCGGGCACACAACGTTGATCGTGATGTTGTCCTTACCGAGCTCGGGCGCCAGCGTTTTGCTGAGGCCGGCCACGCCCGGTCGTACGGCGTTGGAGAGCAGGAGGCCGTCCACCGGCTGCTTGACCGACACCGACTGGATGGTGAGGATGCGGCCCCACTTGTGCTCGCGCATGAGCGGCGCGACCTCGCGGACCAGCCGCACCACCGACAGCAGCGACACTTCGAACGCGCGGTACCACTGCTCGTCGGTCATCTGGTGCAGCTCGCCCCGTGGCGGGCCGCCGCAGTTCGCCACGAGCACGTCGATTCTTCCGAACGTCTGCTTCGTGCGCGCGACGATCGATTTCACGTCCTCGGCCTTCGTCACGTCGGCCGTCATCGCGAGCACCTCGGCGCCGGTCTTGGCCCGCACCTCCTCGGCGGCGTTCTTGATGTCGCCCTCGGTACGCGCGCACATCGCGACGCGTGCGCCTTCAGCCGCGAAGCCCAGCGAGCACGCCTTGCCCATGCCCTTGCTCGCCGCCGTGACGAGCGCGACCTTGCCTCTCAGCCCCAGATCCATGCTCTGCTCTCCCCGCGCGCCATGAGCGGCGCCCGCACGTCACGGTCGACGGACGCGCGTCATCATCAGCGCACGCGCGTACAACGGTGCTCAGCGTGCCTATCGCTCGCCACCCTCGGTTCAACCCGAGCTGGAGCCATCGATCAACGGTGCTCCGCGTGCCTATCGCTCGCCACCCTCGGTTCAACCCGAGCTGGAGCCATCGATCAACGGTGCTCCGCGTGCCTATCGCTCGCCACCCTCGGTTCAACCCGAGCTGGAGCCATCGATAATTGTCGGCGCAGATGATACCCGAAGAAGTCGGAGACCCGGCGATGCGCATCGGCGTCGGCCGCGGGATCGTAGGCGACCGTCGCTCCGATCGCACCGGTCGCGTCGTCCTTGACCACGTTCGATAGAAACGTCCGCGCCTGCCCCTCGACGTCGAAGTAATGGAAGGCGCCGGGATAGACCACGATCGAGACATCGGCCCCGCGCCCGCGCATCGACGCCGCCATCTCCGCGCACCGGCCGGCCGACGTCCAGTCGTCGCTGGCGCCAATGAGCACGAGCAGGGGCCGCACGGCGAGTTCGCCGACCAGCGACGGACAGCCGCCGGGATAGAGGCCGACGGCCGCGCGATACCCAGGCTCCGGCATCAGGACCCCACGCTGGCGTGCCCGCTGATGGCTAGGGCCATTGACGAGCGCCATGGCGAAGGCGCCTCCGTTGGACCAGCCGATGACGCCGACGTGATCCCGATCGACGTCACCGCGCGATTGGAGGTAGCGCAACGCGCCCACGCCATCGTCGAAGCGCTCGGTATTCATGACCTCGGGCGAGGCCGGCGAGCAGTCTTCCGTGATCCCTCGCGCGGCCCAGCTGTCCACGACGAGCGCGAGGTAGCCGCGCTCCTTGAACCAGCGACCCCACTGCCGCGTCGACGGCAACACACCCTGACAGCCGTGGAGCAGTACCACGGCGGGAAACGGCCCGGTCCCTTCCGGCCGGTAGACCTGCCCCGGCACCTCTCTCGGCGTGGCGGGCGTCGCGTTGGGAAAGCGGACGGTGGACGAGGCGCAGCCAGTGAGGACCAGCCAGACAACCGCGAGCCCGACCACGCGCGGCACGGCTTTCAGCATACATCCGTGACGGGTACAATCCGATCGATGAAGTCACCGGTCCGCGCGATCGTCTATTCCGACTATCTCTGACCGTGGTGCTACCCGGCGGCGGTCCGCCTCCGGCGCCTCGAAGAAGAGTTCGGGGATTCGCTCGTGCTCGAGCACCGCGCGTTTCCCCTGAGGCCGGCGCCCGATCCGACGGCATCGTTCAAGGGCACGTATCGCGAGCAGGCGTGGCTACGCTGCGGTGAGATGGCCAAACCCGACGGGATCGCCTTCAATCCGTGGCCGCACGCCGAGCACTATCCGAACTGGAGCCTGCCCGGGCTCGAGGCCACCAAGTGCGCGGCGCTCCAGGGCCCCGAGGCGTTCGACCGCCTGCACCTCCGGCTCTACCGCTCCTTCTTCACCGAAAGTCGCGACATCGCCGAACCGGCTGAAGTGGTGAAGATCGCGGGCGAAGCGGGCCTCGATGCCCAGCGCTTCCTCGCTGATTACCGGGACGGCGCCGGACGCGACGGCGTCGTCAAGGACTACACGGAAGCTGTCGAGGAAGGCGTACGCTCGATCCCGACCGTCGTCTTCCCTGATACGGGTCGCGCCCTCGTCGGCCTCGTCGACTTCGAGCAGTACCGCGCGGCAATCGCGGAAGTAGCGCGCTGAGCTCGCGAGACACGCCCGGACTCGTCGCCGGGCACCTCGCCCACGACGGCCGGGCAGTCCGGCTCTATTTCCGCGAGCCCGCCGGCCTGAAGACCGAGACAGCCGCCCTTCAGCCGTTCCTCCTGGCTGCCGATCGATCATTGGTCGCCGATATTTCCGGCTTGACCGATCTCATCGAGCTCGAAGGCCGGGGCGCCCTTCGCTGGCTCGCCCGGTTCGAATCGTGGGGGAGCGTCGTGGGGGCGCGAGACCGTTGCCGAGAGCGGAGTGGTCCCGGGCCGAGCCCACCTGAGCCTGCCTATCTCTTTCTTCCCGACCCGATGCATCAGTACCTCCTGCTGTCCGGACGCACATCGTTCGGCGGGATGAGATTCACGGACCTCCGACGCCTCGCGCTCGACATCGAGGTGGTGACGACCGAGGGCTTCGAGTTCCCCAGCTCGGCTCGCCCCGGCGATCGCATCGTGGCGATCGCTCTCGCCGACTCCACCGGCTTTCGCCAGGTGATCCGCGGCGATCACCTCGACGAGGCGGCCTTGCTCGAGGAGTGCGTACGAATCGTGCGCGAGCTCGATCCCGACGTCATCGAAGGCCACAACATCTTCCGCTTCGACCTCGAGTATCTCGAGGCTCGCGCGCGCCGCCACGGCGTCACGCTCGGGTGGGGCCGCGACGGGAGCGCCCTGGCGGGCCGCCCGGCGCGACTCCAGATCGCCGAGCGGGCGATCGGCTACCGCCGCTACGAGGTCGCCGGCCGCCACATCATCGACACGTGGATCCTGGCCCAGCTCCACGACGTCGGCGTCCGGGACCTGCCCGGCTTCGGGCTCAAGGAGATCGCCCGCCATCTCGGCGTGGCGGCACCCGATCGGACATACGTCGACGCCACCACGATCCCCGAGCTGTTTCGGGACGATCCCGAACGCCTCATGGCCTACGCGCTCGACGACGCCGTGGAGACCCTCGGCGTCGCCGGCCGGCTGGCGCCGCCGGTGTTCGCGCAGGCCCAGCTCGTCCCGTTCGACTATCAAGCAACGGCGCTCCGCGGCGCCGCCGCCAAGATCGACGCCCTGATGCTGCGCGAGAGTCTCCGCCTTCGCCACGCCGTGCCGTTGCCGGGACCGCCCGCTCCCGTCGGCGGCGGCCACGTCGCGCTCTTCCAGCAGGGCGTCGCCCGCCCGACGTTGCACGTGGACGTCACGTCGCTGTATCCGTCGTTGATGCTGGCCCACGGCATCGCGCCCGTGTCCGACGAGGCGGGTATCTTCCTCACGCTCCTCCGCGAGCTCACCGATCGGCGGGTGACGGCCAAGCGGCTGGCGCGCGACGCCTCGACCGCGCTCGAGCGCCAGCATCACGGCGCCCTCGCTCAGTCCTTCAAGATCCTCATCAACGCCTTCTACGGCTACCTCGCGTTCAGCACCGGCCACTGGAACGACTTCGCGGCGGCCGACCGCGTGACGACGCACGGTCGCGAGGTCGTGACGGGAATCATCGACCGACTCACGGCACTCGGCTGCGTGCCCCTGGAGGCCGACACCGACGGCGTGTATTTCGTTCCTCCCCCCGATCACCGGCTCGACAACGACGACACCCTGCTCGAGCAGATCGCGGCGAACCTGCCCGACGGCATCCGCCTCGAGCTCGACGGTCGCTACGTGGCGTTCTTCTCGTACAAGCTGAAGACCTATGCGTTGCTCGATGAGCGTGGCCGCGTGACCTTGAAGGGCTCGGGGTTCCGGTCGCGCGGCCTCGAGCCCTTCCAGCGCCGGCTCATCGAGGAGATCGTCCGGCTCCTGCTCGAGAGCCGCGGCAAGGAAGTTCGAGCGGTGATCGATCGCTGGCTCGAGGACTTCGCACGGCGACGGGTCCCGGCGAGGCTCTTCGCGCGCACGGAAACGCTGGGTGACACGCTGGAGGCGTACCGTGAAAAGATCGTCGCGGGTGTCCGGAGTCCCGCGGCCGCGTACGAGCTCGCGGCGGCCGCTGGCCGGGCCTGGCAACCCGGTGATCAGATCTCGTATTACGTCGCAGGCCGCGGCGTGAACGTTGCGGTCAACGAGCACGCGCGACTGCTCAGCGAATGGAGCGCGGAGCGTCCTGACGAGAACGTCGAGTACTACCAGGCGAAGGTGGCAGAAATCTGGGCGCGCTTCCGGCCGTTCGCAGAGGACGGGGGTCTCCGGCCGCCGTTGGACGACGAGCCCTCGCCGCAGCTCGATCTCTTCTGAGAGAAGAGCCCGAGATTTCCCCGGGCCCTTCCGGCTCGCTCACATCAAGGAGTGTTCAGCGCCGCCAGCTTCCGCCGCCAGAGCCCCCGCCCGGACGCGGGCCGCGTCCACCACGGTCGCCGCCCCCTCCGCCGCCGGGGCTGCGCTGTGGCTGGGGACGGGCCTCGTCGACGACCAGGTTCCGATCGCGGAAGAGCCGACCATTGAGTACCTCGATAGCCTTTGATGCCTCTTCCTTCGTCGCCATCTCCACGAAGCCGAAGCCGCGCGGACGACCGGTGAACTGGTCCGTGATGATGCGCACCGTTTCCACGTTTCCGGCCTGAGCGAACAACTCGCGCAGATCTTCTTCCGTGGCCTGGAACGAGAGATTACCGACGAACAACTTTGCGGGCATCGCACGAACCCTCCTGCCCTTTGTGAAAGCGGCCGAGCTGGGCACTCCCCCTGATTCCCGAACAGGCGCCAAGAGTAGTGACAGGAGGTAACGCCTGTCAAGGTCACTTCGGCTACCTCATAAATACACGCCGCGGCTCGATCCGCCGTCCACCGTAATACAGATTCCGGTCAAGAATGAGGCTCTCGCCGATACGAGGAAGCACACGAGATCAGCGACGTCCTCGGGTGTCGCGATTCGACCGAGCGGATAGGCCCGCTCAGCTTCAGCCTGCATCTGCTCCGGCGTCTTGCCCGCGGCCGCCGCCTGCTGAGCGATGAGCGAATCCCAACGCTCCGTGCGAGTCGCAGCCGGTGAGACAGCCGTGACCAGGATGCCGTGAGGCGCGCCGAGATCGGCGAGGCCCTTCGTGAAATTGATGAGCGCAGCGTTGGCGGCGCCACCCGGCAAATACGTCGGACTCGGATTACGCGCCGCCGCCCCGATCACGTTGCAGATCCGCCCACCGCCGTGCGACTGCATGATCGGGAACACGGTGCGCGACATCCGGATGTAGCCGTGGAGCTTCAGGTTCCAGTCCATCAGCCACTGCTCGTCCGGCGTCTTGAGAAAATCGCCGCCCCGGATGGCCCCCGCGTTGTTGACGAGGATGTCGATCGTACCGAGTCGATCGCGGGCGGCGTCGACGGCACGGCTGACTTCTTCCAGTCGCGAGAGATCCGCCGCCACCGTGGCCGGAGCCGTGCCGGCCGTGCGTTCGATGTCACGCGCCGCCGCGTCGAGCGACGCTGCACTCCGTGAACAGATCGCCACGCGCGCGCCTTCGCGGACCAGCGCCGCCGCGACCGCACGTCCGATACCACGACTGCCGCCCGTGACCAACGCCGTCTTACCACGCAGACCGAGTTCCATCAGGACGTCCTCCGTCGGGGAAAATCGGGCGCGGTCGGCCCATCGGTCAGCCGCGCAATGGTCGCCCGCGCCGCCCGCGCGAACGCGTCACAGTCGATCCCGGCCACGCTGCGGCCGCGAGTCCGCGTCGTCCCGTCATCGAGCAGGGCCCGCGCGCCGGCGAGGTTGCCGTTGGCGAGATGCTGATAGCCGACCGCGATCTGGATCAGGCCCTGCAACGCCTCGCGCTCGTCACCGTGCGCGCGCACCCAGTACGGCTCGAGCAGCTCGTGGACTTCGAAGGCGAGCCCGGCGTCGAACAGGACGGCGGCGCGGGCCAGCGCCTCCGCGAGCGACGGCTCGGCGGCGCCCAGCGGCAGGGCGGCGAGCGCCCGCGTCGCGCTCTCCGCGCGCTGTCGAAGCAGCACGTTCGCGCCCTGTCCCTCGGCACCGAGCCACTCGGTCTCGTCGGCGTCGCCGTCCGCCACGCCAGCCAGGCGCCGCCGCGCGGACGCGTCGTGGAGCGCGGCCAGGATCGCGGTGGCCAGCCGGTTGCGCGCGGGCAAGGGCAACGTCGGGATCACGCGAAGGGGGGAGTCACCGACGCCTGGGCCGGCGGTGCGGCGGCGCGCGCGCGGGGGCGTGCGCGAATGCGATCGACACGACTGCCCGCGATGAGATCGTGCAGCGCGCGTTTGTCGCGCCGCAGCCCGGCCATGATGAAGCCCATCGCCAGCGGAGCCGCCGAGGCGAAATAGGCGACGTAGCGGAGCAGCGCGGCGCCGAACGGAAGCGGCGCCCCGTCGGCACCGACGACGCGGGCCCCCATCAGCATCTTGCCGATCGTTTGCCCATCCATGGTGTGCAGCACGGTCGTGTACACGCCGGCGAACACGAGCGTGAAGACGTCGGCCAGGATCCGGACCACGAGCGTCGCGTCGCCGCTGTCGAACTCGCGCACGTCGTCGCCCCACCAGCGATAGGCCGCGAAGCGGAAGGAATGCTCGGCGACGTAGAAGACGACGAAGTCCACGAGGAGCGCCGCCGCGCGGATCCAGAAACCGGCCGGACGCGGCGTCTCGTGAGGGAGCACGGTGGTCACGGCGTCTGTATAATACGCTCCATGATTTCGGTGCGGGATGGGCAAAATCGCATCCTGGCCCAGATCGATCGCAGCACCGCTCCGGAAATTCTTCCCCTCACGTCCGCGCTCGGTCGCGTGCTCGTCGAGAACGCGCGCGCGCCGTTCGACGTTCCGCCCACCGACAACTCCGCCGTCGACGGATACGCGGTCGGCGCCACCGACATTCCCGCGAGCGGCACGCGCGAGCTGACCGTCGTCGCCGATCTGCCCGCGGGCGCCGTGTTCCCCGGTGCGCTCGCCACCGGTCAGGCCGTGCGCATCATGACGGGCGCCCCGATCCCGACGGGCGCCGACACGGTGTACCCGCAAGAGATCGTCGAGCGCAGTGGATCACACGTGCGCGTCGGGCCCATCGAGCGCGGCATCAACGTGCGCCACCGCGGCGAAGACGTGATCGCCGGCACCGTCGTGATCCCCGGCGGCAGCGTGCTCCGGCCACAGGAATTGGGGCTGCTCGCGTCGCTCGGCCACACGCAGGCGCTGGTGGCTCAGCGCCCGCGCGTCGCCCTGCTCTCCACCGGCGACGAGGTGGCCGAGCCGGGCACGCCGCGCAAGCCGGGCCAGATCTACGACGCCAATCGCTTCACGCTACGCGGCTTCGTCGAGCAGTGCGGTGGCAGCGTGACCGACCTCGGGATCGTGCCCGACGAGCGCGACGTCCTGCGCGCGCAGTTGCTCGAGGCGAGCCGGATCGCCGACGTGGTGATGACGTCCGGCGGTGTCTCGGTGGGCATCTACGATCTGGTCAAGGCCGTGCTCGGCGAGATCGGCGGGATCGACTTCTGGCAGGTCGCGATGCAGCCAGGACGGCCGCTGGCCGTCGGCCGGATCGGCGACGCGCACTTCTTCGGCCTGCCCGGCAACCCCGTGGCCTCGTCGTTGACGTTCATGCTCTTCGTCCGTCCCGCGCTCTTCAAGCTGGCCGGGCGCCGGCGCCTCTTCCCGGAGGCCTGGCAGGCGCGCGCGATCGAGCCGATGAGGAAGAAGACGGGACGGCGGGAATTCAAGCGCGGCGTCCTCAAGTTCGCCGACGGCGGCTGGGAAGTGAGGACGACGGGGCCGCAGGGCTCCGGCATCCTGTCGTCGATGGTCACCGGAAATTGTCTGATCGTGCTGGAGGAGGATCGGGGCGACGTGGCAGCCGGTGAGGCGGTGACGGTGGAGCCGTTCGTGTGTGAGTGATCTCCGGCCCGGCGTCCGGGTCGAGCTGATCGACCGCATCAAGCCGGACGTCCGCGACATCGTTCGCGACGGCGCCCGACGCCTGCCGCACCTCGCCTATGCCGACGTGAGGATCGAGATCATCGAGGCAAAATCGGCGACGGCTGAGAACGGCGGCGGGAAGTCGTGCAGCGACGACTACGCGTTCGGCCTCGGCGTCCGCGTGCTGGCGGGCGACCGCGCGCTGGCCCCGGGGTATCTCGGCCTCGCGCTCGGCGCGGCCGACGTCGAGGATCTGCCCCGGGTCATCCGCGACGCCCTCGAGCGCGCCTACCGGCGCGCCCTCGTCAACGCCGAGATGAAGGCCGACGCGCGCGAGAAGTTCGGGCCGCTCGGCGCCGCGCTGGCCGACACGCGGCTCCATCCGATCGACGCCCTCGAGGACACGGTGGCCGCGGTCTACGAACGCGATCCACGCGCGATGCGCATCGAGGACATCCTCGCCTACACCGTCGACATCTCGCGGCAGGTCGCGGCCGTGGACCGCCGGCTCACGTACAACTGGATCGCCACGCTCACCCAACTCTCCCGCGAGCTGTTCGCCTCGTCCGAAGGCAGCCTCATCGATCAGGCGTTCGCATTGACCCAGGGGAGCTGCTCCGTGGTCGGCCTGTCGGGCGCCGTGAGCCAGGATCTCTACGACGTCGTCGGCCATCAGCGCGGCTGGGAGATCCTCGAGCGCGGCGTCGACGAAGCGCTCATTCGCTTCCCGGCCTTTCCGGAGTTTTGCCTGGACCTCGCGCGCGAGGCCGTCGCCCTCAGCGAGGCGCCGGCGCTGCCGACCTCCGAGCGCGAGGTCGTCGTCGTCACCGATCCGCACTACAACACGCTCGTGTCTCACGAGATCATCGGCCATCCGGTCGAGCTCGATCGCGCTCTCAAGATGGAAACGGCGTACGCCGGCCGCTCCTGGCTGCTCCGGGGTCTCGACGAGCACCAGGTCGGCAAGCAGATCGCGTCACCGCTGGTGACGGCGTTCTCCGACCCGGGCCTGCCCGGCTACGGTCACTATCGCTACGATCACGAGGGAACGCCGGCGCGACGCGTGGTCCACATCGCCGAGGGCGTCTTCCGCGGCTTCATGAACAGCCGCCAGACGGCGGCGCTCTTCGGCGGAGAGCCGAACGGCCACTACAAGGCGACCGAGCCCGCGATGGTCCCGCTCATCCGGATGTCGAACACCGTCTTCGCCGGCGGTGATCGCGACCCGCGCGCCATCGTCCGGGAGGTCGACCACGGGTACTACATCGCGGGCCACCGCATCCCGTCCATCGCCGAGAGCCGCGAGAACTTCCGCATCTCGGCCCGGCGCGTCTACGAGATCGAGAAGGGCGAGCTGGGACGCCTCTACCGAGACGGCGGCATCGCCGCCGACAGCCGCGATTACCTGATGAACGTGGATGCCGTCGGCTCCGACTTCCTGCTCTACCCGATTCCGAACTGCGGCAAGGGCCAGCCCATGCAGACGAAGAAGCTCGGCAACGGAGGACCGACGATGCGCAGTCGGGCAAAGGTCATCGGGAGCTGACGTGCGCCGGCCGCTCGTGATCATCGTCGCGGCCGGCCTGCTCCTGGTCGGCGCCACACCCGCCGCGCCACCCGATGCTCCCGTGAGCTACATCGGCGTCGAAGAGCTGAAGCTCCGGCTCGATCGCGGCGAGAAGGCCGACATCATCGACGTCAGAACGTGGCAGGAGTACCGCGAGCGCCACATCAAGGGCGCGCGCTCGATTCCGATCCGAACTCTCAGCGATCGCGCCCAGGAGATTCCCCAGTCCGGCCTCGTCGTCTTCTATTGAACGTGCCCCCACGCCCTGGCCCGGGGGGCCAGCAACATCATGTACGTCCTCGGCTGGCGCAACCAGCGCGTCCTCGACGAGGGGCTGCCCGGTTGGTACCAGCACGGCTACCCCATGGAGGGCACGGACGTCCCCGGGCCACGCTCGTGAGTCGCGCGTGACCGCCACCGAGCTGGCGAAGGCGGCGCAGGACGCGTTCGCATTCGTCAGCGCCCAGCCGGGCGTGACGGAAGTGGAGGTCTTCGTGGCGTCGAACGCAACGCTGCTGACGCGTCTGAACTACACCTCGCACATCCCGTCCAACGGCGTGGAGGAGCCGAAGTCCGTCGCATCGCGGGGCCTCGGGCTCCAGGTCGTGTTCGCCGGGCCGGGTGGCGGCGCGAGCATCGGCTTCGGCAGCGAGGCGGCCGACCTCACCGTGCGCGGCGCCGAGCGCGCGCTCGCCAAGGCGCGCCAGGCGGCGGTCGTCGATCCCGAGTTCGTCTCGCTGCCCCGTCCCTCGCCGCGTCAGGCGCGCACGCTGACGAACTATCACGATCAGCGGCTGATGGCGCTCGACGACATGAGCCTCGTCGAGAGCGGCTGGCGGGTCGTGGGCGGCGGCCTGCGGACATTCCTGGCCTCGTCGCGGCTGGCCGAGCTGGCCGGGAGCGACGAGGGCCTGCGCGCGCTCGGCCTCATTCTGGGCGGTGACGTCACCGTGTTGCAGGAGCGCGTGGCCCTGATCTCGACGGCGATGCCGCGCGTGCAGACCGACGAATCGACGCTCATCACCGCGTTCGTCACGGCGATGGTAGAGGCGCGCCAGGCCAAGGGCTCGGGCTGGTCCACCGGCACGCGCCTCGACGAGTTCACCGACGAGGCCGGAGTGGAAGCCGCCCAGAACGCCGTCGCCTCCATCGGCGGCGCCCGCGTGCCCTCGGGCGAGTACACGATCGTGTTCGGGCGCCAGCCGGTGACCGACCTGATCAACAACCTCGTCGTGCCGGCCTGCATAGCCAGCTCCTTCTACTCGTCGAGCACGCCGTTCCTCGGCCGGCTCGGCCGGGCGATCGCGTCGCCCCGACTGAACGTCTACGACGACGGCGCCCACCCCGGCTTCATGGGCAGCAAGGGCATCACGTGCGAGGGCTTGCCGACGGGGCGCACCGACCTGATCCGGGACGGTGTGCTGGTCGGTTGTCTCAGCAACTGGTACGAGACCCAGCGACTGCTCCGCGATCCCGAGCTCCTGACCAAGCTCGGCGCCCAGGGACCCGTGGCCGAAGCTGCGCTGAGCCCGCGCAACGGCTTCCGCTTCGGCGACGGCGGGGGCCGTCAGTTCGACAACCAGCCCAGCGTCGCCGCGTCGAACGTCGTCGTGGAAGGCGCCGATCCGGTCTCGCGCGAGGAGCTCGTGCGCCACGTGCGCGACGGGCTCTACATCGGCCGCATCTGGTACACGTATCCGATCAACGGCCTGCGGGCCGGTGATTTCACCTGCACCGTCGTCGGCGACTCGTACATCATCCGCGATGGCCGCCTGGCCGAGCCGCTGCGGCCGAACGTGATCCGGATCAACGACAACATCGCCAACATCCTCACCAACGTCGTCGGCGTCACCAAGGACGTGAAGGGCACGATCGTGTGGGCCGCCGACGAGGTCGTCTACGCGCCGGAGATCGCCGTGTCGCGCGTGCGCGTGGACGCCATCGCCGGCTTCATGGAGGAGCTGCCCTGATGCCAGACGCCCGTCTCGAGTCCATCGCCCGCGAGTGCCGCGTGCAGATCATCCGCATGCTGACCCACGCCGGCTCCGGCCATCCCGGTGGCTCGCTGTCGGTCATCGACCTCGTGGTGTCGATCATGTTCGGTCGCATGCGTCACGATCCGAAGCGTCCCGACTGGCCCGAGCGCGATCGCCTGATCCTGTCCAAAGGCCACGCGGTGCCCGCGATGTACGCGGCGATGGCACGCGCGGGATACTTTCCCGAGGAGCGCTTGATCACGCTGCGCAAGCTCGGCAGCCCACTCCAGGGCCATCCCGATCGGATGGCGCTGCCCGGCATCGAGGCGGCCACCGGCTCGCTCGGCCAGGGCCTCTCGATCTCGCTCGGAATGGCGCTCGGCTTTCGCCTCGGCGGGAAACCCAATCGCGTGTACTGCATCCTCGGTGACGGCGAGATCCAGGAGGGTCAGGTCTGGGAGGCGGCCATGGAGGGACCGAAGCTCGGTCAGCCCGGGCACGGCCTCGGCAACCTGACGGTGATCCTCGACGAAAACCGCATCCAGCTCGACGACTTCGTGGCGAAGATCCTCGACCTCGAGCCGGTGGTCCAGAAGTGGCAGGCGTTCGGCTGGCCGGTGATCGAGATCGACGGTCACGACCTCGATCAGATCGGCAAGGCGCTCGATCAGGCCCAGGCCCACACCAACGGCCCGACGTTCATCGTCGCCCATACCGTCAAGGGCAAGGGCGTCTCGTTCATGGAGAACAACCCCGAGTGGCACGGCAAGGCTCCCAAGCCATCGGAAGCCATTGCGGCCATCCGAGAGATCCTCGGCGGCAGCGCGGCCGGTTGGGACGGCGATCTCGCCAAGGACAGCGCGACGGCCGCCATCGTCGCCGAGCTCAGCGCCCTCGACAAAAAGTAAGGAGCCACGATGCCCGCGAAAGCCACTCGCGCCGCCTTCGGTGAAGCGCTGCTCGAACTGGGTGCCCGCGACGAGCGCATCGTCAGCGTGGACGCCGACCTCTCGAAGTCGACGATGACCGTGAGCTTTGCCAAGAAATTCCCCGGCCGAGCCTTCAACGTCGGCATCGCCGAGCAGAACGCCATCGGCATCGCGGCCGGCCTCGCGCTGGCCGGCCAGATCCCGTTCGTCTGCTCGTTCGCCTGCTTCCTGGCCGGCCGCTTCGAGACGATCCGCATCTCGGTCGCCTACACCAACGCCAACGTCAAGCTGGTGGGCACGCACGCGGGGATCGCGATCGGCGAGGACGGCTACAGCCAGATGGGCCTGGAGGATGTTGCCTGCCTGCGCGCGCTGCCCAACATTCCCATCATCCAGCCCGCCGACGAGTACGAGACGAAGCAGGTCATCGCCTACGCCGTCGAGCACGAGGGCCCGCTCTACCTCCGACTCACCCGCCAGAACATGGAGCCGGTGTGCCCGCCCGACTCGCGCTTTCGTCTCGGCCGCTGGCTCACGCTCAATGCCGGCGCCGACGTGACGCTGGTCGGCTCGGGCGGGCCGATCGCCAACTGCCTGGCGGCGGCGAAGATCCTGGCCGCCGACGGGATCTCGGCCGAGGTCGTCAACGCGTCGTCGATCAAGCCGCTCGACGAGGAGGCGCTCCTGGCCTCGGCCGGACGAACGGGTCACATCGTGACGGTCGAGGATCACGCGATGGCGGGCGGGCTCGGCGGCGCCGTCGCCGAGCTGCTCTCCGAGGTGCTGCCGACGCCCCTCAAGCGTCTGGGCGTCCAGGGCTTCGGCGAATCGGGCGACGCCAAGAGCCTCTACGCCAAGCACGGACTGGATCCGGCCGGCATCGCCGGCAGCGTGAGAAAGTTCTTGAACCGCTGAGCGCGCCGACCCGAGCGCGCAGCGCTCAGATCGAACGGACGAAGTAGACGATCCCGAACGTGATCGCGGCCACGCCCGAGCCCAGCGCCAGCGCGCGATGGGCGTGCCGGAAGCGCAGCGCCAGCGCGACCGGATAGGTCATCACCGCCGTGAGCGCGCTCATCCCCGCCACCGTCCCGAGCGCGAACACTCCGAGATAGACGAAGCCCTCGAGCGGAGCGCGCAGCGTCGCGAGGACGAGCAGCGACACGGCGGCCGTTCCGGCCAGCCCGTGCAGCGCCCCGATCCCCAGCGCCCGGAGCGCGACCGGCCGCGCGCCGCCGAGCACGCTCAGCAGCGACGGCTCGGGGTGAACGTGCGGATGGGCGTGGACGTGACCGCCGTGCTCGTGAGGGTGGCTGTGGAACGCCGCGCCTTCTCCGTGATCGTGATCGGCGAGCAAGTGCCCGGGCGCCGCGCCACCGAACTCGCGCAGCGCGTCGCGCAGTCTGAACACGCCGAGGGCGACGATGGCGGCCGCCACCATGAGCTCGAGTCCCGTCGTCAGCGCCTCGGGCAGCGTGACGTTGAGGAGGATGACGCCGCCGCCGGCCAGCGTCAGCGTCACGGCGTGACCGAGGCCCCACAGCACGCCGACCAGAACGCCGTCGCGGAACCGCCGCGAGCGCGTCACGATCGTGGCCACCGCCACCAGATGATCGGCGTCCGTCGCATGCTGGAGCCCCAGGACGAAGCCGAGCGCGACCGCGGGACCGAGCGTCGTCATGTCGTCGTGCGCTTACTCCGACATCTTGAGCAGCAGGCCGGAGCTGCGGGCGTGACGGAGCGCCGCCGCCAGGGCCAGATGGGCGAGCAGCGCATACGCGGCGGCCAGCGCGAATCCGATGGCGATCGGATGCGCGAACGCCGACGCGAAGCCGTAGTGGGCGCGATAGGCGTCGAGAAAATGGGTGAGCGGGATCGCCGAGGCGACCGCCGCCACCGGCGGGGGGAGCACCGACACCGGATAGTAGATGCCGGCCAGCAGCAGCACGAAGTTGGCGCTCGCCCAGGCGAAGGCCTCCGCGCGGTTGCCGAAGAGCGTGATCAGCGCGCAGACCGCGACGCCGATGATCCACGCGGTCAGGAAGCAGCCGGCGAGGAACGCCAGGAGCGCACCCGCCCCCGGCGCGAGCACGTTCACGCCGAACGCCCACCACCCGAGCACGGCGAGAATCAGGAAGATGACGACGCCCCGGCCCATGCCGACGATCCACGAGCCGAGCGTCAGGTGCCGGAGACCGATGGGCGCCAGGAACTGGTGCTTGATGGACTTCGACCACACGTCGAAGAGCACGGCGTAGGCGACCTCGAGCTGACACACCTGCACCACCGACAACGCGATGGTCCCGAGCAGCACGAAGGCGGTGGCGTCCTGGCGCAGCTCCAGGAAGCGCGTCATGAGCCCGATGGAGACGACGCCGACGATCGGCCAGAACAGCAGCTCGAAGAAGAAGAACACGTTGCGCGTCGCCATCAGGAGATTGCGGATGGCGAACGCCCAGACGGCGACGGCCTCAGCGCGCCAGCTCAACGAAAACCTCCTCCAGCTCGGGCTCCCTCACCTGGACGCTCTTCACGGTTCGGCCCTCGGCCAGGAGCTGACGCAGCAGATCGGGCAGCCGCTTCTCGGCGTCGTCCACGGTGCACTCGACCCATCCGTCACTCTCCGCGCAACGCAGCACGCCCGGCGCGGTCCGAAGCCAGGTGGCCCGCGGCTCGACGCGCAGGGCGATCACGTCGCCGAGGCCGATCTGGCGCTTGAGGTCGTCGGCCGTTCCGTGGGCGAGGATGCGGCCGCCCTTGATGAAGGCGATCTCGTCGCACAGCTCCTCGGCCTCGCGCATGTAGTGCGTCGTCAACACGATGGTCATGCCCCGCTCGCGGCGCAACGACGCGATGTGGGCGCGCACCCGCACCGAGACGTCGGGATCGAGGCCGAGCGTGGGCTCGTCGAGGAAGAGCAGCTCGGGCTCGTTGACGAGCGCCTTGGCCAGCGCCAGACGCTGCTTGAGGCCGGTCGACAGCTCGTTGTACTGCGCGCGCCGATGACTGGTCAGCTCGAACGTCTCGATCAGCTCGTCGACCCGCCGCCGCAGCGTGGCGCCGTAGAGGCCGTAGAGCCGGCCGTAGAACGCCACGATCTCGCCGACGCGCAGACTCCACAGGAACGACGGCCGTCCACTCGCCATGTTGAGGCGACGGCGAAGGGCCGGGGCGTCGCGGACGACGTCGTGGCCGAGGATCGTCACGGATCCACGATCGGGAGTGAGCAGCGTGGCGAAGATCGACAGCAGCGTGGTCTTGCCGGCGCCGTTCGGCCCCAGCACGCCGACGATGGCGCCGCGCGGGACGGCAAGCGAGACGCCGCGCAACGCCTCCGTGTGCCGCCGGCGGATCCAGCCGGCGCGGAACGTCTTTTCGACATCGCGCGCCTCGATCGCCAGCATGGAGCTGAATGGTAACATGCGCTCCATGACCGCTCCGGGCGAGTGGCGTTGCCGCGCCGCCGATCTCGGACCTCGAACCACCGCCACGTTACGTCTGACCTGCGGCGGTCGTTCGCTGGACGGCGTCGTGGTCAACCACGACGGCGCGTACCACGCCTACGTCAATAGCTGTCCGCACGTGGGCACGCCGCTCGACCTCTGGCCCAACGAGTTCTGGAGCGAGGACGGCCGCCTCTTCGTCTGCTCGACCCACGGCGCCCTCTTCGAGCCGGACACGGGGAACTGCGTGGCCGGGCCATGCGCGGGCGACGCGCTCACGCGCCTGGCCATCCGGCGCGACGGCGAAGACGTCGTCGTCTCCTGTCCCGACGCATGACGGGCGGGCGCCTCGAGGTCGAGGAAGCCAATGCGCGCTTCTATCGCGCGTTCGAGGCCCTCGATCTCGCCGAGATGGAGAAGGTCTGGGCGCACGGCGAGCACGTCAAGTGCGTGCACCCGGGCTGGCCGCTGCTGGCCGGATGGGAGAACGTGCGCGCGTCCTGGGAGGCCATCTTCCACAACACGGGCGAGATCCGCTTCACCGTCGGCGACGTTCAGCTCGCCGTCTCGGGCAGTCTCGCCTGGGTCACCTGCACCGAGAACATCCTCTCCCAGGTGCGAGGCCGCGTGTCGGTCACGTCGGTCATCGCGACGAACATCTTCCAGCGCGAGGCCGACGGCTGGAAGATGGTGCTCCACCACGCCTCGCACGTCGTGGGCTCACCCGGCGCCGAGGCGTGAGGGCCTGGGGGGCCCCATTTCAGGGCCCCCCCATTTCCTAGGTCAACTTCGTGTAGCGCGCGCGGAGGCTGTCGAAGCGCCGCGAGCGCCTCAGCCCCATGCGGTGCAGCGAGAACCAGAAGAGCATCGTGATGATCTTGATTCCGTAGACCGTCGAGGCCGAGAAGCTCGCCGAGGAGGCTTCCGGGAAGTAGCGCGTGGGCACCGCGATCTCGCTGATGCGAAAGCCGGCCGAGACCGCCTGACCGATGATCTCCTGGTCGAAGATGAAGCTGTCGGAGTCGAGCAGGAAGTTGACGCCCTCCAGCACCTCGCGGCGGAACGCCCGGTAGCCCGTGTGGTACTCCGAGAGGTCGAGCCCGAACGCCCAGTTCTCGAGGCGCGTGAGGACGCGGTTCGCCACGTACTTCCACCACGGCATGCCCTGCGCGATCGGCGAACCGCTCTTGAGCCGCGAGCCCAGCACGACGTCGGCCTGACCTTGCACGATGGGCTCGATGATCTGCGGCACCAGCCGCGGATCGTATTGATAGTCGGGGTGCACCATCACGACGATGTCGGCGCCGGCCCGCAGCGCTTCCGTGTAGCAGGTCTTCTGATTCGCCCCGTACCCGTAGTTGCGGTTGTGGACGAAGACCTGGAGACCGAGCTGGCGCGCGACCTCCAGGGTGGCGTCGGTGGAGCCGTCGTCGACGAGGATGACCGTGCTGACCGTGTCCTTGGGCAGCTCCTCGTACGTCATGCGCAGCGTGCGGCCCGCGTTGTAGGCCGGCATCACCACCACGACCCTCCGCCTCGACGGGTCAATCGCCACGGTTCGAATAGAGCCGACGGCCGCCGCTGGCGACCAGGAGATGGACGCTGTCCCGCGGCAGCGTCGTGACGACGCTGCGCTCGGCGGCAGCAACCGAGACCAGGAAGTGGCGCCCGGGCTCAGCCCAGGCGGCGCGGAGCCGGGCGCCGTCCCAGAACACGTCGCGCGCCTCGTCGAAGGTGGCGCCGAAGGCCAGCGTCGAGACGCGCCCGTTGACGATCGTGATTGGCCGGTCGAGCGCGAGCACGACCGAGGCGCTCTGCTCGATGGCACCTTCGTGCGCGAGCAGGTCGGAGCCGTGAAGACGGAGACGGAGCGCTTCGACGATCGGCGTCGTCGACCGCGCCAGCGCAGAGTCCGCCATCGCCCTGCCCGCGACGGGCAGGAGCGCCAGCATCGCGCCCAGCGCTGCCGTGATGCCCAGCTCGGTCCATCCGCGCCACACCGCCACGGCGAGCGCGATGGCGGCACACCCGAAGATCACGCTCGAGGAGACGAGCACCGATCCGAGCACCAGCGATTCGTGCGGCAACTCCTGGGCCCGCGGGCCGAGGTTGCGCGTGGCCGCGTCGAGCCACCGGAGCGGCTGTGCTCGCGCGTCGATGGCCCCTCGCCAGGCGAGCGTCGCGATGATGCCGGCGGCGCCGACCACCGCGAAGATCGGCATCAGGAGCGTTCGGGACCGGAGCGCGCGTGGCTCGGCCACCAGCGTGTCGTCCCACACCCGCGCGACGAGAAGCGCGAGGGCCGGGAACGCCGGCAGAGCGTCGTGAGCGAGCTTGAACGGCGACACCGTGAAGAAAATCAGCACGAACAGCGCCCACACCGCGAAGAGGACCCACAGGCGATCGGTGGCGGTTCGCCACGGGCGGCGGAACGAGCGCGCGATCGCCCACGGCGCGGCCAGTGACCACGGCAGGAAGGCGACCACGGTGGCGACGAGGAAGTCGAGCGTCGGCACCGACGCGTGGCCGTCGGGAAAGTGGCGGTCGTGCAGATACCTCAGAACGTGGCCGTCGACGACGGTGTACCAGACGAATCCGTGATTGCGCCGCTCGACGGCGAAATACCAGGCGACGGGAAGGGCGGCGAGGACCGCGATTCCCCACCATGGGACCCAGGGTCCGAGCGGGCGCTCGCGGGTGATGAACAGGAATACGCCGACGGCGACGACCGCTCCCACGGCCAGCACCACGTCCTTGGTGATCGCGGCCAGGGCGAGGCCGGCGTAGAAGACGGCGAGGCCTCGACGTCCCCCGCGGCCGAGATAGGCGGCGGCGAATCCCGCATAGGCCAGCGTGACGAAGGCGATGAAGAGGACGTCGGGCTCGACCAGGCGCGCGTGGAGGAAGATGCCGAGGTTGGCCGCCACCATCAGCCCGGCCAGGAGTCCCACGCGCGCGCCGCCGATCAGCACGCCGGTCGCCGCGGTGAGCGCCGCCACCGCGACACCGCTCAGCGCCGGCCAGTAACGGGCGGCCGCTGCGGTGGGACCGCCGAGCGCGAACGCGGTGGACAGCAGCCAGGAGAGCAGCGGAGGCGTGTCGAAGGAGCGCACGCCGTCGAAGCGAGGCGTGACGAAATCGCCGCGGGCGCTCATCGTGTGCGCGACGACGGCGTGGAATCCCTCGGGCGGATCGATGAACGGCGCGTCGCCGAGGCCCGCGAACACCAGCGCGGCCACGATGACGGCGACCCCGAGGGGAATCAGGCGCACCCGAGGCTACGTGATCTTGACGACGGCGTCGGCAGGCAGTCCCTTGACGAACACGGCCAGCGCCGCCTCCAGGTAGGTCGGGTCGCGCGACTCGAGGGTGACCTTCACCCGGTACTCGGGATTGGAGAACTCGGGGTACGAACCGAGCAGCAGCGCGGGGTAGTGGCGCAGCAGCTCGTTGAGGTGGGCGGCCAACGTCCCCTCGCCGATGCGGACGAAGACGTTTCTCAGATGGATGGGGTCGTCGCGAAACCGCTCGCGGATCGCGTCGAACTTCTGCCGGAAGATCTCGGGCACGCCGGGCAGGACGTACACGTTGCGCATCACGATGGTGGGGAAGCGCAGCGACTCGGCGCCCAGCAGCTCGGCGCCTTCCGGCACCTCGGCCATCTTGAGGTGCGCCTCGTTGAGGCGCTCGCCGTAGTGCCGCCGGAGCAGTCCGGTCAGCTCGGGATGGCGAACCACCGCCACGCCGAGGGCCCGGGCCACGCCCTCGATGGTGACGTCGTCGTGCGTGGGGCCGACACCGCCCGAGGTGAACACCACGTCCCACGCGCGGTGAGCCGCGGCCACCTCGGCCGCGATCACGTCGACGTCGTCGGGGATGACCGCGATCTTCCGCACGTCCATGCCAAGGCGCCGGAGCTCACGACAGAGGTAGACCGCGTTGGCGTCCTCGATCTTGCCCGACAGAATCTCGTTCCCGACCAGGATGATGCCGGCGGTCTTCGGCATGACCTGTTGGCGATTCTACACGATGGTAGAATGCGCGAGTCCATGCAATCGGCTCCCGTCCGGCTCGGCGGCTGGGCGCTCGTGCTCGGTGCCTCGTCGGGCTTCGGTGAAGCATCGAGCATCGCGCTGGCGCGGGCCGGCCTCGATATCTTCGGCGTCCACCTCGACCGCAAGGCCACCCTCACCAACGTCGAGCGCATCGTGGCCACGATCGAAGGCCTCGGCCGCCAGGCCCGCTTCTTCAACGTCAACGCGGCCGACGCCGACCGTCGCGCCGAAGTGCTGGAGGAGATGACGCGCGCGATGGCGGCGCGCGGCGATGACGGCCACCTGACCGTGCTGCTCCACTCGCTCGCCTTCGGGACGCTCAAGCCCTTCATCGCCGATCCCGTCAAGGAAGCGGTGAGCGCCGCTCAGATGGACATGACGGTCGACGTGATGGCGCACACGCTCGTGTACTGGACGCAGGAGGTCGTCGCGCGCGGGCTCATGACCGAGGGCGGCCGCATCTTCGCCCTGACGTCGTCGGGTGGCCGCCGCGTGCTGCCGGCGTACGGGCCGGTGTCGGCGGCCAAGGCCGCGCTCGAATCCCACGTGCGTCAGCTCGCCATGGAGCTGGCCTCGCGCCGCATCACGGTCAACGCGATCCGGGCCGGCGTGACGCCGACCCCGGCCGCGCAGAAAATTCCCGGCTACGACACGCTGGTCGACCAGGCGCGTCGCCGCAACCCCAGCGGCCGTCTCACCACGCCCGAGGACGTCGCCCGTGCGCTCGTCGTCCTGGCCCATCCCGACACCGCGTGGATCACGGGCAACGTCATCGGCGTCGACGGCGGCGAGGACGTCGTCGGGTGAGCTCGTGAACGACTACGTGCTGGCCGTCGTGCTGGGCGTGATCGAAGGGCTGACCGAATTCCTGCCCGTCAGCTCGACGGCCCACCTGCGCCTCACCGAGGCGCTGCTCGGCATCGATCTCGGCGACCCCTACTGGAAGACGTTTTCGATCGTCATCCAGCTCGGCGCGATCCTCTGCCTGCCCATCTACTTCTGGGGCCGTCTCGTCAAGCTCGTGCGCTTCTTCCCTCACGGTTCGCGGGGCGACCGCACCGTGGCCACTCACCCGCTCTCGCTGACGCTGATCGCGTTTCTCACCACGGCGATTCCGGCCTTCCTGCTGACGAAGATCATCGGCAAGCACCTCGAGAGCCTCTTCGTCATGGCGGCCTCGCTCATCGTCGGCGGCGTCGTGATGTGGGTGGTCGACGCGATCTACGAACGCTCGCAGGGCCAGGCGTTCGCCCGCGGCTTCATCACCGAGACCATGGAGGAGATGTCGGTCGGCCAGGCGGTGTGGATCGGCGCCTGCCAGCTCCTCTCGGCCGTCTTTCCCGGCACCTCACGCTCGATGGCGACGATCACCGCCGGTGAGCTCGCCGGCATGACGCGTTCGGTGGCCCTGGAGTTCTCGTTCTTCCTGTCGATCCCCACGATGGCCGCCGCCACCCTCTACGATCTGTTGAAGTCGCTGCGACCGCGGGCGGGCGAGCCGAGCGCGATCGGCGCGATGCCCCACGATGCTCACTCCTTCATCGTGCTCGCCGTCGGCTTCGTGGTGTCGTTCGTCGTTGCCTACGCCGTGGTGGGCTGGTTCCTCGGGTGGGTTCGCCGCCGGGGGTTCACGCCGTTCGCGGTGTACCGGATCGTCCTCGGCGCCGCCGTGCTTCTCTGGGCGATCCGGTCGGGGTGACGGACGGAGATGACGAGCCAGGACAGCGTCACGCCCAGTCGCGACTCGGATCGCGCAGCCGCGTAAGTCTCCGGCCGTGATTGCGGCGGGGCACGCCGGGGGAGTCCTGAGGGGGGCGTGTGCCCCCTTCGCTCGATGAAATCGCGACTCCCGGGTGCCCGTGCCCTGTTAACTAGACTTCACGCGATCGGGAACGGCGCGGGCGATCGCCTCGAAGAGCTTCTCCCGCGAGAACGGCTTGGCCAGGATCGCGTCGACATCCTCGGCGGCGGCCGGGTCGAGCTCCTGGGCCCAACCCGTGAGCAGCACGATCGGGACGCGACGGATGCGCCGCAGCTCGGCGGCCAGCCCGAGCCCTGTCATTCCCGGCATGCCGAGATCCGTGATGATGAGGTCGACGGACTCGCGGTTGAAGATCGTCAGGGCTTCCCGCCCAGAGGCGGCCGTGAGCACGGCGTGGCCAGCGTGGGTCAGCATCGCCCGCACGAGGTCGAGCACCTCGGGCTCGTCCTCGACGGCGAGGATGCGCAAAGGCTCCACCACGGGCACGAACACGGTGGTCCGGTTGAGCTCGCCGGTGACCGGCGGGAAGGACAGCGTGAACGTGGTGCCCACGCCCTCGCGGCTCTGGAGCGTGATCGTCCCGCCGTAGCGCTGCACGATCTCCTGGGCCAGCGATAGCCCCAGACCAGTCCCGCCCTCTCCGCCGCGCGTGGTGAAGAACGGCTCGAAGGCGAGGCGCTGGACCTCGGCGCTCATCCCCCGCCCGGTGTCGGTGATCGCGATGCGCGCCCGATCCGCCTCGGTCCCGATCTGGATGGTGAGCCGCCCGCCGTCGGGCATGGCGGCCAGCGCGTTCTCGAGAATGTTCAGCAGCGCCTCCCGGATCTCACTGGCCACGGCCAGGATGGCCGGCGCCGGATCGATGCGGAGGTCGATCTCGTAGCGCACGCCGCGACGAGCCGCGTCGTTGTCCCACTGCGGCCGGGTCAGGGCCAGGAGCTGTTCCACCACCTCGCGGAGCTGCACCGCCTCCGGGCCGCGCACGCGGGCGGGACGCGAGTACTCCTGGAGCCGGCGCACCGTTCCCACGCTGTCGGCGGCGCCCTGGCTGATGACCTTCAGCGCGTGAGTGAGCTCGTCCGTGTCGATCGTCTCGCGGGCGCCCAGGCGCTCGAGCAGCATTTCCGTCCAGCCAAGCACCGGCGTGAGGCGGTTGTTGATGTTGTGCGCCACGCCGGCCGCCAGTGAGCCGAGCGTGCGGAACTTCTGCTCGCGGATCACGCGGAAGCGGAGCTCGTGCTCGGGGCTGATGTCGCGGAAGATGCCGATGCGCTGCAGCCCGCCCTTCCGCTGCTCGACGGCGGACAGCGACAGATGCACCGGCCGGGGCTCGCCGGCCCGCGTGATCAGCAACAGCTCGCCGTGGTACATGGCCTGCTGCCGCATCTGTGTGATCAGCGCGCCCGTGTCCTGCGCCGAGGACAGGAAATCCGTCCAGCGCTGGCCGGTGAGGTCCTCGCCGGCGGCGCCGACCATGGACAGGAACGCGCGGTTGGCGAAGAGCACGCGGTCGTCGGTGTCGATGACGACGACGCCTTCGCCGATCCGTCGCACCACGTTGGCCAGCTCGCGCGCCTCGCCTTCCAGCCGCGAGTGCTCGATCGCGACGGCGACTCGATCGGCGACGATGTTGAGAAACCGGTAGGCCCGATTGTCGATCCGCCGTGAGCGCCGGGCGACCTCCAGCACGCCGATGCCGACGCCACCGACGATCAGAGGCGCCGCCATCACCGAGCGGAACTTCCCCGACCGGAGCGTGCGGCTCTTGACGCGGTGGTCGGTGGCGGCGCCGTCGTCGACGATCACGGGCGATCGCGTGCTCAGCGCGAGGCCGGCCACGCCCTCGCCCAGCGGCACGCTCAGGCCGGCCAGATCGTCGCCGAAGCCGAGCGCGGCCCGCGCCCGCAGCTCGCTCTTCGCCTCGTCGGCCAGGAGGATGGCGGCGCCGTCGGCCGCGAAGACGTCGAGGACGATCTCGTCCATCCGCTGCAACAGCACGTCGCCGTCGGCGGCGGTGAGGCTGGCCTGAGCGATCTGAGCGAGCGCCTGGATCTCCCGCGTCCGCCGCTCGAGCAGCCGGCTGGTGATCAGCGTTCGTGCGCGCGCCACCAGCTCCTCGGGCAGGAACGGCTTCGTCATGTAGTCGTCGGCGCCGTCGCGCAGGCCGCGCACACGGGCGGACGGGCTACTGAGCGCGCTCAGCACGAGGATAGGAACGCGGCTCTGGCTGGCCTCCGCGCGCAGCTTCTCGATGACCTCGTAGCCGCTCATGCCGGGCAGCATGAGGTCGAGGACCAGGAGGTCCGTCTCCGGATTGACCTCGAGCGCCTCCAGGGCGGCCTCGCCCGTCCCCACCGACTCGACCTGGTAGCCCTCGGCCTCGAGCAGGTCGCGCAGCAGGGCGGACGTGTCGCGGTTGTCCTCGACGACGAGAACGCGCGCAAGCTCATCGGTCATCGCGACAGCGCTCCGGCGCCGGCCATGGTGGCCGCGACGACGCGGGCCAGATCGTCGGGCGTGTAGGGCTTGGCGACGTACGCCTCACAACCCGCGTGGAACGCCGACTCGCGCTCCTGGGGACGGGCCAGCGCCGACACCGCGATGATGGGGATGTTCCGCGTGTCGGGATGCTGGCGCAGCCGGCGCGCCACTTCCCAGCCCGAGAGTCCAGGCAGCATGAGATCGAGCAGGATGACGGCGGGTGGGTGCTCGAGCGCCAGCTGCACCGCCGCTTCGCCGTCGGCCGAGATGGTGGCGCGGCCGCCTAGCAGGTCCTCGACGACGGTCCGCATCAGATCCTGATTGGGCAGGTCGTCGTCCACGATGAGCGCCTCGCGTCCCGCCAGCACGGGCTCGACCCGCGACTCCGTCTCCTCCACCGCGACGGCCGAGCGCGGCGCCACCGTCGACACGGGGAGGCTGAAGCTGAACCGGCTGCCCCGGTTCTCTCCGTCGCTCTCGGCGCGCACGACTCCGCCGTGGAGCTCGACCAGGCGCCGGACGATCGCGAGGCCGAGACCGGATCCACCGTGGCGCCGCCGCATCGGCGACTCGACCTGATAGAACGGATCCCAGATGCGCGCGAGCTCGTCCTTGGCGATGCCGACGCCGCTGTCCTCGACGGCGATCCACACCTGATCGCCCTGGCGCGCCGCGCGCACGGTCACCGCGCCGCCGGCCGGCGTGAACTTCACCGCGTTGCCCACCAGGTTGGCGAGGATCTGGTGGAGCCGCGTCGCGTCGGCGTGGACCGCCGGCACGTCGGAGCCGACGGCGTTGGCGATGCGGATCTGCTTGGCCTGAGAGGCGACGCGCACGGCGGCCACCACGTGCTCGACCGCCTCGCGGACGTCGGTCGGCCGCGGGTCGAGCTCCACGCGGGCGGCTTCCAGGCGTGAGACGTCGAGCAGGTCGTTGATCAGCTCGGTCAGTCGCTGAGCGCTGCGGAAGATCGCCTCCTGGTGCTCGAGCTGCTTGGGCGTGAGCGGGCCGTGCACCTGGCGCATCAGGAGCCGGCTGTACCCGACGATCGCCGTCAGCGGCGTGCGCAGCTCGTGACTCACCATGGCCAGGAACTCGCTCTTGAGCTCGTCGAGCCGGCGCAGCTCCTCGTTGACCTGGGCGAGCGCGCGCGCCTCCCGTTCTTTGGCCGCATACTCCGTCTCGTACTCGCGCACTATGTCCGCGCTCTCGATGAACACGGCGTAGCGCCGGTGCAGCGCGAGGAACGCCACTGCCGAGCCGGCCGCCAGCAGGTCCACGGCGACGATCGTGGCGAACGAGCCCGTGGGCATGTTGCCGACCGGTTCCAGCACCGACCGCACGGCCGCCCGTCCACCGACCGCGACGAACACCAGCGCAATCGCCATGCCGAGTGGCTCACGACGAGCGGTCGGCCGCCGACTGATCTCGATGACGATGAGGGCGCCGACGACAAGCGCGGAAACACTCAACACGACGTTCGCGAGGCGATAGATGAGCTCGACGACGCTCACGACGGTGCATCGTAGCATTGCGCGCGACCGACGCGACCGCCTGAAGCGAATTTCCTAGGCTGGAGAAAAGATTACCGAACTGCGGTATTTCTTACATCGTCACGCGCCGTGTCAGCGCGAGCGAAGGTGGATCGTGACGATCGCGGACATTCCCGCTCGCAGGGTGTGAGGATTCAACGTCTGACCGGGCTCCAGCGCGATCTTCACCGGCACGCGCTGGACGATCTTCACCCAGTTGCCGGTCGCGTTCTCGGGCGGCAGGAGCGAGAAGCGCGCGCCCGTGCCGGCGGCGATCGAATCGACGGTGCCCTTCCACGTGCGATCGGGAAACGTGTCGACGACGATCTCGGCCCGCATGCCCGGCCGGATGCTGCGAAGCTGGGTCTCCTTGAGGTTGGCGATGACCCACACGTCGTCGAGCGAGACGACGGCCAGCAGCGCTTGCCCCGGCTGGGCGACCTGCCCCGGCTCGACGTTCTTTCGCGTCACGACTCCGGCGATCGGAGCGCGGATCTCGGTGTACTCGACGTTGAGCAGGGCCACCGAAAGGTCGGCCTCGGCCTCCTTGAGTTGGGCCGCCGCCAGGTCACGCTCGGCTTCGCGCACGCGCACCTCCTGCACGAGCGCGCCGGCCTGCTGCTCCTGCGCGCGCGCCTCGAGCACCCGCGCCTCGGCCGTGCGCACACCGAGTTGCTGAGGCTCGAAGCCGGACTCGCGCATGCGAGCGTCCGCCTCCGCCGACTCGAGGTCACGCTGGGCCTGGGCCACGCGCTGCTCGGACGCGGCGACCTGGGCCGCGGCGATCCGCGCCTCGGCCCGCGCGTTGTCCACGAACTGCTTCGCGACCAGCTCGCGCGTGAAGAGCTCCTCGGCCCGTGCGAGGTCGAGCGCGGTGCGATCACGAAGCGCGTGCGCACCGTCGCGGTCGGCGACGAGCGACGCCATCGCCGCCCGTCGAGCGTGGGCGGTCGCCCGGCTCCCCTCGAGGATGCTGACGGCCGACTGGCGGGCTGCCTCCGCGCGGACCGTGGCCGCCGCGGCCTGGGTGTGCTGGCTGGCCGCCATCTCCTCCCCGAGACCGACGCGCGCGGAGGCCACCTTGAACCGCCGCTCCGCCATCACCACGGCGGCGCGCGCCTGCTCGGCCTTCGCCCGGTAATCACGGGCATCGAGCCGAATGACGACCTGGCCCGCCTTCACGAGCTCGTTGTCGCGGACGAGGACCTCCATCACCTGGCCCGGAACCTTGGCGCTCACCGGCGCCACGGTACCTTCGACATACGCGTCGTCGGTACCGACGCTCAACCGGCTTCGGTACCACGCGGTCCCGGCCCAGCCCGCGCCGAGGAGGACGATCAGGCCGAGCGCGAGGGCGAGGCGGCGACGGCTCACGCTCCTTTCCTAGCATGCCCCGTGCGCTCTTGTCATCCCGGTGACACCCGAGCGTCGAAGACCGCGCTTTGAAAAAACCGTCCCAACCCCTGATACCACGCGCGTTTTCGCGCCGTTCGCCGGCATTCAGCTTCGGCACAGGAGTTGCTCGACGCACCCCCGTGCTTCGCCCTCGTCCGTTCTTACTTCGCTGTCTGAGGTTCTATCGCGGTCTCGACCTGGATCGTCTCGTCGCCGACGACGACATTGTGCACGCCCGATCACGATTCCGGGGCGTGGACGATCCGGACTGCTTCGCCGTCTACGAGGTACGCCAGGCTCCGTTCGCGGGAGCGCCCCCATCGCTGCACGCCAGCCAGGACCACACGCTGGTCGCCGAGCGAGAATTCCGTCGCGTCCCCCTCGACGCCTCCGGCCTAGCCCTCGTGGTCTTCAACGCCCGCGCCGGCTGCGCCGTTCAGGTGATCGCCGCGCTGGGCCAGTGGGTCGAGCACGCGGTGAGCCTCTACCAGCCCACGTATCTCTTGTGTGCGCGCTCGCTCGAGCAGCCGCGGCTCACGGCGCTGCTGACCGGCGTGCGCGAGCGGCGAGCGTTACAGTCGGGGCGAGCGAGCCCGTTCAGCGTGGACCTGATCATGCCGGAGCTCGGGCCGCTGCTCGACACGGCGCCCGAGCATTACGAGTACTGGCCGGACGGGCTCGATGTCGACGCGCCAGGCGCCCCGGTCGAGGTGATCGCAAAAGACGCGGTGTAGATAACGTGGGGTCAAACGCGCGGGGCTAGACACCGCGCTACGATTTATTAACTTGGGGGACCCGTTCCGCTTCCCCCAAACCCCCTCATTTACGTAGCGCCTGACACTGCTGCAGAACCGCGCGCCCGTATCGCGGGCCTAGTTCTCGGCGTTGACCTGGAGCAACGCGACCAGCAACTCGGTGGTCGCGACGATGTCGTTGACGTCCACCCACTCGTTGACGGTGTGGATGGCGCGCATGCCGCAGCCCAGGTTGGCCACCTCGAGCCCGCGGCCGGCGAAGACGTTGGCGTCGCAGCCGCCGCCCGTGGCTCGCGTGCGGAAGTTGCGATGCAGCCGCTCGGCCGCCCTCGTCATCAAGCGAACGATCGCGGTGTCGTCGCCGAGGTCGAGCCGCTCGTAGCCGCGGGCCACCCGCGCCTCGACGCGGGCCGTGTGCCCGCGCCCCTCGACCGTGACCTGGTGGCGGGCCGCCGCGTCGTCGAAGCAGCGCTGCATGTGCTCGGTCTGTGCGTCGAGCTTGGCGAGGCTCCGGCTCCGCGTCTCGCCCCTTATCGTGACCCGGTTGGGCACGATGTTGGTCGCCAGCCCGCCCTCGATCACCCCGAGGTTCGCCGTCGTCTCGTCGTCGATGCGGCCGAGCCGCATCCCCGCGATGGCCTCGGCCGCCACCTTGATGGCGCTGATGCCCTGCTCCGGGCAGACGCCGGCGTGGGCCTCGAGGCCGTGCACCACGAAGCTCACGTGATTGGCGGCCGGCGCGCGCGTGATCAACTCGTTGACGCCGTCGCAGTCGAGGACGAGCCCGCGCCGGGCGGCCAGGCGCGTGACGTCGAAGTGCTTGGCGCCGAGCAGGCCGTTCTCCTCGCAGATCGTGAAGAGGATCTCGATGGGGCCGTGGGGCAGACGGCGCTCACGCGCGACACGGACGGATTCGAGGATGGCCACGATGCCCGCCTTGTCGTCGCCGCCGAGGATCGTGGTGCCGTCCGTTCTGATGACGTCGCCCTGAGCGACTGGCCGGATGTTCTGGCACGGCACAACCGTGTCCATGTGGGCGCAGAGGAGCAGTGGCGGGGCCGACGGTGCGGTGCCTGGAATACGGCCGAGCACGTTACCGGTGTCTCCACCGATCTTCGACCCGGCGTCATCGACTTCCACCTGAGCGCCGAGCGCTTCGAGCGCCGGGATCAGACGCTGGGCCACCGGCAATTCGTGGCGCGAGGGACTCGAGGTCTGTACGAGCTCGATGAACTCCGAGACCACGCGCTGGCGGTTGATCATGCCGCCTCCTTCAAGAAGCGTCCGAACCACTCGAGGCTCGCGGCGACCGCCGCTCGGCGGTGGCCGCTGTCGCTGAGCCGGTGGTCGGCGCCGGGAATGATGACGAGATCGCAGGGATCCTTTGCGCGCGCGTGCAGCGTGGCGCCGTGCTCCACGGGCACGACGTCATCGGCCTCGGCCTGGATCACCAGATGGCTGCCGACGCCCGTCGGCGCATTGTCGTAGCGGTGCGTGGCGAGCTCCTCGTAGAACGCGATGCCGAATCCTTTCGCGTCGGCCGAGGGCGTGTCCATCAGCTCGCCGAGATTCGACGGCGCGTTCCACGTCACGACGGGCAGTCCGTCACCGCGGGCGGCGGCCACGTGCAGGGCGACGTAGCCGCCCAGGCTCGAGCCGAGGAGACCGAAGCGTCCGTCCAGTCGCCGGTGGAACGCGAGGAACTTCATCACGGCCTCGAGATCCTCGACGCGCGTGGCGATGGTGGTGTCCTCCTCGTCGCCGCTCGACTCGCCGCAGCCGCGAAAGTCGAAGCGCGCCAGGGCCAGGCCAGCCGCGGGAAGCTCGGCGCCCAGCAACAGGTACTTGTCACTGTCCTTCGACGCGCCGAGCCCGTGACAGGCGACCACGCACGGCACGCGGCGCCGTCCCTCGGGCACGTGAAGGACGAGAGCGAGACGGGCCCCGGGAAGGGTGACGGTGTGCTTGTCTTCTCCGCTCATGTGCCACTCGCCGGAACGTCAGGCCCAGACCAGGTCGAAGAGGCGGCAGGCGTTGGTGGAGAGCCGGAACATCACGTCAGCCACGGGCAGCTGCTTGATCTTCGCCAGCTCTTCGGCCACGCGCGCCGCGAACCACGGCCCCGAGTCGAGTCCTTCGAACTCGCCCGAGTACTTCCACGGGGCATCGCTCTCCACCAGCAGGGAGTCGAGCGGCACCGACGTCGCCAGCTCGCGATCACGCTCTCGGTAGACGACCTCCGGCCCCACCGACACGAAGTACCCCGCCCCCACGATGTCGCGGGTGACGTCGGGCGGAGCCTTGTGCCAGTGGAAGACCGCGCGCTCGATGCCATGGCGCTTGAGGGCTTGCAGCGCGCCGGCCGCGGCGCCGTGGGGCGCGTGGAGAGCCACCGCGAGGTCGTAGCGTCCGGCGAGCGCGAGCAGACGGTCCAGGCGCTCGCGGCCTCGCTCCATCGTCGCCGCGGGGTCGCTCGACGACTGCAGGCAATACCAGGGCAGGCCCACCTCACCGAGGCCGATGATGCGCGCGTGGTGCTCGATCACCTGCTGCTCGACCTGCTCGAGGTCGTGGTCGCTCAGATGGACACGGTCGGGATGAAACCCGAGACAGGCCCACACCATCTTCGAGTTGGCCGTGGCCAGGGCGAGCGTCCGCTCGTTCGTGTCGACGTCGCAGCCCACGCCGACGACGCCCCACACGTCGTGGGCCAGCGCCGTCTGTAGCGTCTCCTGCATGTTGGCGAACGCCGGCTCGTACAGGTGGCAGTGGGTGTCGATGATCATGCGGCCCGGGCTCTAGTCCCCGGCAACGACCATGCTCGCGATCTTCACGGTGGGCGCCGCGGTCCGCTCACGCAGGACGAGGTCGTTTCCGATGCCGTCCACCTCGGCGAACATCTCGAGCAGGTTGCCGGCGATCGTCACTTCCTCCACCGGATAGGCGAAGGCTCCGTTCTCGATCCAGAGGCCGACGGCGCCGCGCGAGTAATCGCCGGTGACGCCGTTGACGCCGAAGCCGATCAGCTCGGTGACGTAGAGCCCCTCGCGCACGGAAGCGATCAGGTCCTGGGGGCTGGTCGAGCCGGGCATGAGCATGAGATTGGTCGTGGCCACGGTGACGCCGGCTCCGTCGCGGGCGGCGTGGTGCGTGGAGGCGAGGCCGAGCTTCCGAGCGCTGTAGCTGTCGAGCAGGTACGACTGCAGGACGCCTTCGCTGACGACGACGGTCCGGCGCGTCGCCATGCCCTCGCCATCGAACGGCCGCGACCCGAGCCCACCCGGCCTGAGTCCATCGTCCACGATCGTGACCGAGGGCGCCGCGATCGTCGTGCCCAGCCGATCGAGCAAGAACGATGCGCGTCGGTAGAGGCTGGGCCCCGCCGCCGCCGAGGCGATCGCGCGGACGAGCGTCGCGGCCGTCTCCGGATCGAAGATCACCGGGACCTCGGTGGTCTTGACCTTCCGCGCGCCGAGGCGGCGCACGGCCCGCGCCGCCGCCGTGCGGCCGACCTCGGCGGGATCGTCGAGCGCCGCGCGCTTGCGAGCCGTCGTGTACCAGCCGTCGCGCTGCATCTCGCCGTTCTGCGCGGCCACGGGCGACGCGGTGATCCCGAAGCTCGACGTCCGATAGCCGCCCGAGAACCCCGACGACGTCGCGTACGCGTACCGCGCCTGACGATCCCAGAACTCGGCGCCCTCGGAATTCGTCACCCGAGGGTCGGCCGCCATCGCGGCGGCCTCGGCGCGACGAGCGATGTCGATCTTGGCCTCCGGCGCGAGATCGTGACCGCTCAGGTCCGCCAGGTCCAGCTCGGGGATCGACCTCGTGAGCTCCGTTGCATCGGGAAGTCCAGCGTGAGGATCCTCGGCGGTGATCTTGGCGAGCCGGGTCGCTTCTTCGACCACGCGCTCGAGCGAGCCGGACGAGAGGTCCGAGGTCGAGGCCGCGGCGGAGGCGCGGCCGGCGAAGACGCGCAGCGAGAGTCGCTGATCGTGCGAGTGCGTCACCGTGTCGACCTCGCCCAGCCGTACGGTGGCGCTGAAGTGGCGCTCGTCGACGAGAAAGCCGTCGGCCGCAGTGGCGCCGAGCACGGTCGCGCGCTTGAGGACCGAGACGAGCAGGTCGGCGTCGATCCCGCTCACACCTGCGTCCCCCCGACCGTCATTCCGTCGATGCGAATGGTGGGCAGGCCGACGCCCACGGGCACCGACTGGCCGTCCTTGCCGCACGTGCCGATTCCCTCGTCGAGCTTCAGGTCGTGACCGACGCGGCTGACCCGCGTGAGCGCGTCGGGTCCGTTGCCGATGAGCGTCGCGCCCTTGACGGGCGCCGTCACCCGGCCGTCTTCGATCAGGTAGGCCTCGCTGGCGGAGAAGACGAACTTGCCGCTGGTGATGTCGACCTGGCCGCCCCCGAACGCGACGGCGTAGAGGCCCTGCTTGACCGAGCGCAGGATGTCCTCGGGTGCCTCCTCGCCGGCCAGCATGAACGTGTTGGTCATGCGCGGCATGGGCGGATACGCGTACGACTCGCGGCGTCCGTTGCCGGTCGCCGTCATGCCCATGAGCCGGGCGTTGAGCTTGTCCTGCATGTAACTGCACAGCACGCCGCGATCGATGAGAACGTTCCGCGACGTCGGCGTGCCTTCGTCGTCGACGTTCAGCGAGCCGCGGCGGTTCGGGATCGTTCCGTCGTCGACCACCGTGACGAGCTCCGAGGCGACCTTCTGCCCGAGACGGCCGGCGAAGGCCGACACGCCCTTGCGATTGAAATCGCCCTCGAGGCCGTGGCCGATCGCCTCGTGGAGGAGAATGCCCGGCCAGCCGGGGCCCAGCACGACCGTCATCGTCCCAGCCGGCGCTTCCACCGCCGCGAGCTTGAGGCCCGCCTGGCGTGCCGCCTCGCGCGCGAAGCGCTCCCAGCGGCGGTCCTCGAGGAACCAGTCGAAGGCCACGCGGCCACCACCGCCGTACGTCCCGATCTCCCGCTTGTCCGCGTCTTCGGCGATGGCGGTGACGTTGAGCCGCGTGAGCGGCCGGATGTCACCGACCGTCCAGCCGGCCGCGGTCACGACGAACACGATCACGTCCTCGCTCGTGACACTCGCGATGACCTGATGGACCCGGGGATCCGCGGCGCGCGCGGCCCGATCGGCTGAGCGCAACAGGTCCAGCTTGCGCGCGAGGTCGGCGGCGACCGGCGTCTCGCTCAAACCATAGAGGTCGTGAGGCCTGCCGTTCGGCACCGCCACCACCGCCGAGCCACGGGCATCGGCCGCGATGGCCCGCGCCTGACGGGCCGCCTCTTCGAGGTTCGTGATCGAGATGTCGTCGGTGTGGGCGTAGCCCGTGCGCGTGCCGGCCTGGGCGCGAACACCCGCCCCCTGGCTCACGTGTCGCGACGCCTTCTTGACCACACCCTCCTCCAGCACCAGCTCCTCGATGATGCGGTATTCGAGGTAGATGTCGGCGTCGTCGACCTTGCCTCGAAGGGCGGAGCCGAGCAGCCGATCGATGGTTGACGAGGTGATGTTGAAACGATCGGCGAAGAAGGCCTCGGGACGCGCGAGAGCGAAGTCGACCATGCGGCGGCTCCAATCGTAGCTGGGGGCCCAGCTGGGCCAAAGTTTTTTGGAGGTGCTGTGGGAACTTCCTCTGATCTTACGCTGCTAGACGGCGGCCTGAAAGTTCTGCACGATCTCGTGGATCTGCCTCAGGCCGGCCATCAGCGACGGCCCGGGCGACAGCACGTCACTGCCGTCGAGCTCGTGGATCTGCCCGCGCCTCACCGCCGTCATCCCCTGCCAGCCGGGCCGGCCGGCGATGGCGTCGCGGTCCACCGGCTTGCCACACCAGGACGCCAGGATGATCTCCGGATCACGGCGGACCACTTCGTCGGCTGCCACGATGCGCTGGCTGGCGATCGGGCGGTCGCGCAGCTCGGCGAAGACGTCGCGGCCGCCGGCGATCTCGATGAGCTCCGAGACCCAGCCGATGCCGGTGATGAGTGGTTCGTGCCACTCCTCGAAGTAGACGCGCGGGCGATCGGGCCACACGCTGGAGTACTCGCGGATCTGCTTCACCTCGTCCCTGATGTCCTGGATCAGCGCGCGCGCCGGCGTCTCGCACCCGAGCGCGCCGCCGATCATGAGGATCGTCCTCAGCACGTCCTCGAACGAGCGCTGGTTCGTGCACAGCACCGCGACGCCGCTGCCGATCAGGTCCCGCATGACGTCCTTCTGGAGATCGGAGAAGCCGAGCACGAGATCGGGCTCGAGCGCGAGGATCTTGTCGAGCCTGAACGTCGTGAAGCCGCCGACCTTGGCCTTCTCCCGCGCCTCATCGGGCCGGCGCGCAGTGCCGGGGACCCCGACCACCCGCTCGCCGGCTCCGAGCACGTGCACGATCTCCGCGGTCTCGGCGGTCAGGCACACGATGCGCTGCGGGAAGTCGACGGCCGTCTTGCCGTACACGCGGTCAGGCCTCGTACACCTCGCGCCGGGCGATCCCGCGCTGGAACGAGAGGTATTGCGCGCGCGTCATCGGCGGCCGCGCGCCGACGACCTCGCGCGCACCGGCCGCGCCGTCGGCGAGCATGTCGATGGCCATCGCGGCCAGCGCCTTGGCCGGGGCGACGTACGCGAGCGCCTTGTCCTCGATCTGGAAATCGGCGCTGTGACCGCTCCCGCGGGCGCCGCCGATGTACGGGTGGAGGATGGGCATCACCTGGGAGAGGTCGCCCATGTCGGTGGAGCCCGTGCGATGGCCGATCTGCCGGTAGTGCTCTTCGCCGACGAGACGCGCCATCGTCCGCTTGAAGTGCGCCGCCATCGCGTCGTCGCAGCGCATCGGCATGTAGCCGGGCAGCGTCTCGATCTCGACCTGCGCGCCGAGCGCGAGCGCGCCCGCGCGCAGGGCGCGGTCGACCTTGACGTTGGCGTCGAGGATCGCCTCCACCGTACGGCCCCGGACGTAGGTCTCGAGCCTCACCTCGCCCGGGATCACGTTCACCTGAGATCCGCCGTGCGTGATGATCGGATGGACGCGGATCGTGTCCTCGTCGCGGAAGGTCTCGCGGATGGCGTTGATCGCGGCGAGCGCGATCTGCGCCGCGTAGAGGGCGTTCACTCCGAGCCACGGGGCTCCGCCGGCGTGTGCGGCCCGTCCGACGTACCGGACGGTCTTCACGATGCAGCCGTTGTTGGACGCGGACACTCCGGCCTTGCCGTCCTCGGGCCGCGCGGTCGTGTGGATCATCATCGCGAGATCCACGTCGTCGAAGTGACCGAGACGCAGCAGCTCCGGCTTGCCGCCGAGGAACTCGAGCTTGCCCGCGCGGGCCTGGCTCACGCGCCACTCGATGTCGCCGTACTCCTCGGCGGGCACCGCAAAGAAGACGAGTCGCCCGGCGAGATGAGCGGCGGCCCGTGCGTCCATCAATCCCATGGCCGCGCCCAGCAGGCCGGCGATCTGGGCATTGTGGCCACACGCGTGGGCGGCACCCGTCGCTGGATCGGCGTCGGGATGTCCGACGACGACGAGCGCGTCGAGCTCGCCGAGGAGGGCGAACGTGGGCCCGTCGCCGGCGCGCCCGGGCAGATCCGCGCGCACGCCGGTGACGGCGAGGCCGCTCCGCGGCGAGAGACCGAGCTTGCCCAGCGTCTGCTCGACGAGCCGAGAGGTCTTGAACTCCTTGAAGCCGAGCTCGGGATGCCGGCGGATCTGCTCCCCGAGGCCGATGATCTCGTCCCGCCGCCGGTCGATCGCCTGCCAGACGTCGCGCTTGAGGTCGTCTCTCATCATGTCTAGAGCCTCGTTAGGAAGCGGTCACCTTGGCCGTGATCGGCGCCAGGAGAATACCATTGGAGCGGGCGACGCTTGCCCGGCTCGAACCGGGGGTGGCCTGCACGAGGAGCGCGGGGCTGCGTCCGCTTCGCCGATTGAGTGAACTCGAACCGTCGTCTGAGCTCATTTGCTGAGCGCGTCGAGAATTCTTTGGGTGGCGACGGCAGGAGAGTCGGCCGACAGGATCGCCGAGATCACGGCGACACCGTGGGCGCCTGCAGCTCTGACTTCGGCAACGCGCTCGGGTGTGATACCTCCGATAGCGATGACGGGCACCGCGACGGCTGCCGCCACGCGCTCGAGGGCCGACACGCCCTGGGGCGCGCCGTACCGCCGCTTGGACGGCGTGTCGTAGACGGGACCGAAGAAGATCCACTCGGCGCCCGCCGTCGCGGCGCTGACGGCCTCGGCCACCGAGTGCACCGAGGCCCCGATCCTCACGCGCTTGTCCGCCGCTCTCCGCATGTCCTCGACGGAGAGTGAGGTCGAGGTGCGCTGAACACCGTCGGCTCCGACCGCCAGCGCGATGTCGACACGATCGTTGACGATCAAGAGCGCGCCGTGGGCCGCCGCCGGCGGCCGAAGGGCGCGACAGAGGTGAGCGACCTCGGGCGCCGGCAGGTCTTTCTCTCTCACCTGCACCGCCGGCAGTCCGGCGGCCAGGCACTGCGTGACGACCGCGATCAGATCGCGATCACGCGTCTGCGAACGGTCGGTGACGAGGCAGAGCCTCAGCTCGTCGACCAATCGGGGAGGCCCTCGAGCGGCGAGGACGCGCTGGCGTAGAGCTTCTTCGGCATCCGTCCGGCCTTGTAGGCCAGACGCCCGGCCTCGACGGCCTGGCGCATGGCGCGCGCCATGGCAATCGGGTCGCGCGCGGACGCGATGGCGGTGTTCATCAGCACGCCGTCGCAGCCGAGCTCCATCGCGATCGCGGCATCGGACGCGGTGCCGACGCCGGCGTCGACGATGACCGGAACCGACACGGTCTCGAGGATGATCTTGATGTTGTAAGGGTTGCGGATGCCGAGGCCTGAGCCGATGGGCGCTCCGAGCGGCATCACCACCGCCGCCCCCGCGTCCTCCAGCTTCTTGGCCATGACCGGATCGTCGTTCGTGTACGGCATCACCACGAAGCCGTCGCGGGCCAGCGTCTTCGTCGCGTCGAGCAGGCCCTGAACGTCCGGGAAGAGCGTGCGGGAGTCGCCGATCACCTCGAGCTTCACGAGCTCCCCGAGGCCGGCCTCGCGCGCCAGGTAGGCCGTGCGCACCGCCTCGTCCGCCGTATAGCAGCCAGCGGTGTTCGGCAGGAGCGTGAAGCGCTTCGTGTCGATGTAATCGAGGATCGACTCGCCACTGCCGGGCAGGCTCACGCGCCGGATGGCCACGGTGACGATCTCCGCGCCCGATTCCTCGTGGGCCTGACGCATGATGTCGAGCGACCCGTATTTCCCGGTGCCCACGATCAGGCGCGACGCGAACTCCTTGCCTCCGATCACGAGGGACGTGTCCATGGCTATCCTCCTCTTACCGTGCTCCGCCACCCATCGGCCGAACCACCTCGACGCGGTCGCCGTCCTTGAGCCGGATGGACTCGAACTCATGGCGGCGCGCGATCTCGCGGTTCACGGCGACCGCGGTGAACTCGCGCTTCACGCCGAGGGTGGCGAGGAGGCCCTCGATGCTGAGGCCGTCCGCCACCTCCATCACCTTGCCGTTGACCGTGATCTGCACCGGCCCTCCGGTGGCCCAAAAAACAAAACGACCGCGCCCACAAAGCGGGTGCGGCCGTGTCGACGCCGTGTTCCCTTCGCTGGAATTACCCAGATCAGGTTCGAGGGGTCCCGGGCCGCACCCGGTTCTCAGGAATCCTCCCCCCACGACGACGATCGGAGTATACCACCGTCGGTCATCGCACGACGGCCACGCCTCCGATGTTGCCGGGTTACAGGCGAGTGGCTACGATGACGCTCGATGCGCGTCCCCCGCACGTCCGAGCGCGATGGCGGCACCGAGCAACGGCCGGCAGTCGTGCTGCTGAGCGGCGGCCTCGACTCCACCACGGCGATGGCCGTCGCGCGGGCCGAAGGGTTCGCGTGCTACGCCTTGACCATCGACTATGGTCAGCGACATCGCGTCGAGCTGACCGCTGCGGCCCATGTGGCCGCCGCGCTCGGCGCGCGCGATCACGTGGTGCTCGCCGTCGACCTCCGTCGCTTCGGCGGGTCGGCCCTGACCGCGGACGTCGCGCTGCCTCGAGGCCGCCATCCTGCCGACATGACGGACATCCCGGTGACGTACGTGCCAGCCCGCAACACCGTCTTCCTGTCGCTGGCGCTGGCGTGGGCCGAGACGCTCTGCGCCGAGGACATCTTCATCGGCGTGAACGTCCTCGACAGCTCCGGCTATCCCGACTGCCGCCCCGAGTACGTCCACGCCTTCGAGGCGATGGCGAACCTGGCCACGAAGGCCGGCGTCGAGAAACGCAGCCGGTTCTCGATCCACACGCCGTTGATCCGGCTGGGCAAGGCCGAGATCGTGCGCCGGGCGTGCGAGCTCGGTGTCGACCTCTCGCTGACGTGGACCTGTTACGATCCCGGGCCCGAGCTTCGACCCTGCGGCGTCTGCGACGCGTGCATCCTGCGAGAGAAGGGGTTCGCCGAGGCGGGAGTCGACGATCCGCTCAGGTGCCGCTGAGCTGGCGCCCCAGCGTGGCGGGGTCGGTCGCCGGGAGCTCGCAGGCGTAGTTGCGGCAAACGAAGACGGTCGTCCGGCCATCCACGGCCCGCCGGCCTTCGAGCAGCGGAACCCCGAGCACGGCCGAGTGGTCGCCGTCGCTGGCGCCGGCCACGACCCGGTTCGGCAGATAGCGGCCGAAGACCTCGCGCATCAGCGCTTCGTCGACCTCGAGGTGCGGCGCCACGACGGCGATTTCGACGACGGGACCGAGGTGCAAGTCGTGGGCACAGAGGAAGCGTCCGAATCCCGTCGGATGGCGTGACATGAGATCGGCCATCGCCCGCAGGCCGGCCAGCGCCTTGGTCTCGTACCGGGCCTCGCCCGTCAGCACCTTCAGCCGCAACAGCGTCTCGATGGCGACGGAGCTTCCCGACGGGACGGCATTGTCGGAGAGATTGCGGGGTCGCACGATCAATCGCTCGTGGTCGCTGCCGGTGTCGTAGAACCCTTCGATCGCGTCGTCCCAGAAGAGCCGCAGGATGTCGTCGGCAAGCCGCCGGGCCTCGTCGAGCCAGCGGCGCTGGAACGTCGCTTCGTAGAGGCTGACCAGCGCTGCGGCGACCATGGCGTAATCTTCGAGATAGGCCTTGAGCTTCGCCTGGCCGTCCTTCCAGGTTCGGACCAGCCGACCGTCGCCGTCGCGCATCTCCGTGAGGATGAAATCGGCGTTGGCCATCGCCGCCGCAACGTAGTCGGCGCGCCGCAGGGCGGCACCGGCGTCAGCCAACGCCCGGGCCGCCAGGCCGTTCCACGCGGCGAGCACCTTGTCGTCGCAGGCCGGATGTACCCGTTGCTCGCGGATCGCGTAGAGCTTCGCCCGCGCCTTCGCGATTTTTTCAGGGGCCGACTCATCGGGAACCCAGAGGATGCTCTTGCTACCCTCGAAGTTCGATCCGCGGTCCACGCCCCAGTACGCGAGCGCGGTGTCGGCATCGGGCCCGAGCGCAGCTCGGATCTCGTCAGCCGTCCAGACGAAGAACTTCCCTTCTTCGCCCTCGGAGTCGGCGTCCTGCGCCGAGTAGAAGCCACCGGCGGGGTCACGCATCTCTCGCAGCAGGTAATCGAGCGTCTCTTCGCAGACCTGACGGTACTCGGCGTCGCCGAACGCCTGCCAGCCGTGGAGGTAGAGCGTCGCGAGCTGAGCGTTGTCGTAGAGCATCTTCTCGAAGTGGGGCACCAGCCAGTGGGCGTCCACCGAGTAGCGATGGAATCCGCCGCCGAGCTGGTCGTACATGCCGCCTCGGGCCATCTTCGTGAGCGTCCTCTGGACCATGTTGCGCGCGAATTCGTTTTCCGTCCGCTTCCAGAAGCGCAGCACGAACTCCCAGATCATCGGCTGGGGAAACTTGGGTGCGCCGCCGAGGCCACCTTCGGCCTCGTCGAACTGGCCCGAGATGCCCTGGAAGGCCTTGAACAGGATGTCGTCGCTCAGGAGCTGCACGGCGCCACGGAGCTGGCCGCTCCGGCCCAGCTCGGCGGTGAACTGCTCCGAAGAAGCCAGCACCTCGGCCGGGCGCGTGCTCCAGGCGTCGGCGATGGCGTTCAGGAGCTGCGAGAACGACGGCAAGCCATGGCGAGGCGCCGGGGGAAAGTACGTGCCGCCGTAGAAGGGCGCGCCTTCGGGCGTGAGGAAGACGGTCATCGGCCAGCCGCCGTGACCCGTCATCGACTGTACCGCCTGCATGTAGATGTGATCGACGTCCGGGCGTTCCTCGCGATCGACCTTCACGCTCACGAAGTGCTGGTTCATGAGCCGGGCGATGTCGGGATCCTCGAACGACTCGCGCTCCATCACGTGACACCAGTGACAGGCCGAGTACCCGACGGACAGAAGAATGGGCTTGTCCTCGCTGCGAGCTTTCGCGAAGGCCTCGTCACCCCACGGAAACCAGTCCACGGGATTGTGGGCGTGCTGGAGCAGGTACGGGCTGGTCTCGTGGGCGAGGCGGTTCGGCACGTGGGCCCTCGGTCAGCGAGTGAACGGCAGCGCCGAGACTGTCGCCGCGAGCTCCGTGCCGTCGGCGAGCACGGTGACGCGCGTTCCGGGATCGGCGTGCTGGCGCCGGATGAAGGCCAGCGCGATCGGGTGGCGCAGTCCGAACGACCAGGTCGCGCTGGTGACGCGCCCGATTTCCGAACCGTCGGCCGTCACCTGAGCGCCCGCCGCCGGAGTGGTGGGCCCGTCGATCACGAGGCCGCGCAGGTGACGATTGACGTGGCCGCGATCGCGAATCCTGACCACGACCTCCTGGCCGATGTAGCAGCCCTTGGTGTGAGAGACGAGGCGCTCGATCGGGATCTCGGGCAGGAGGATGGTCGTGTCCACGTCGCTTCCGTAGGCCGGGGTTCCCGCTTCGATGCGAAGCGACTCCGACGCTGCGCGCCCGATCGGCATCGCTCCGAGCTGGACCGCGGCCGAGCGCAGGCGCTCCCCATCGGCGATCGCCGCGGCGACCCACACCTCGGGCTCACCGGTCTCCGAGCAGCCCCTCACCAGCCTCACGTCGACATCGGCGACACGGGCAGCGACGTTGCCCCACGCCGTCTCCGGCACTGCGACACCGGCCAGGCGCTGGGCGAGGGCCGGCGCCTCGGGACCAGCGAGCATCAGGAGCGCCATCTCGCCGCTGAGATCCTTGAAGTACGCCTTCTCGGAGAAAAGATAGCGATCGAGAGCCTGGATCGTTCTGGCGCCTTCCCCGGGCGGCGTGAGGAGAAGGAGTCGATCTTCGAGAGCCCAGATCGTGAGGAGTGTCTGGACCTTGCCGTGGACGTCGAGGAAGGCGGCGGCGATGCCGCGGCCGGCGGAGAGTGACTTGACGTCGTTGCTCAGCATCGCGTGCAGGAAGGTGGCGCGATCCCGGCCGGTCACTTCGACGATGCCGAGATCGCTGCGGTCGACGAGGCCGACGCCTCGACGCACGGCTGCGTACTCCGTGGCGGGATCTGGCATGTGGACATTGTACCGCCCACGTGGAGATAGCGCCGGCCTCAGAAGGGCGTGCTAGACTCCGCGCGTGGTCAAGCCAGACCCGCGCGTCGTGCGCGCATTTCAGCGCCGACTGCTGGCCTGGTACGCGCGGCACGGCCGCGATCTTCCCTGGCGCCGCACGCGCGATCCCTACCACGTGCTCGTGTCCGAGATCATGCTCCAGCAGACCCAGGTCGATCGCGTCGTACCGAAGTATCACCAGTTCCTCGAGCGCTATCCGACGCTCGAAGACCTTGCCAGCGCCCGGGCCCGCGACGTCCGCCAGCTCTGGTACCCGCTCGGCTACAACATCCGGCCCGCCCGCCTGCACCGGATCGCGCGCGAGACCGTGGCTCGCTACGGTGGGCGGCTGCCCGACACCGCGGAGGGCCTCCGTGGCCTGCCCGGGATCGGCCGCTACACGGCGGGCGCCGTGCTGTCCTTCGCCTACGGTCAAGACGCCGCGATCCTCGACACCAACGTCCGGCGCGTCCTCTCCCGCGTCTTCATCGGACCTCGCCGGATGCAGCGCCTCCGCGGCGAGAAGGCGTACTGGGATCTCGCCAAGGCGCTCGTGCCGCCCGGCCGGGCCTATGACTTCAACCAGGCTCTCATGGACTTCGGCGCAACGTGGTGTTCCCCGAGAGCACCACGCTGCGCGCCCTGCCCGATGAAACGGTTCTGCGTCAGCTACCCGGCGGCGGCGTGCTCGTCATCGAAGTCGCGGCAGCGCTGATCCGGGACGCCGCCGGCCGGTACCTGATCACCCAGCGCCGGTCTGGGTCGCATCTCGAAGGCCTCTGGGAGTTCCCGGGAGGAAAGCGCGAGCCTCACGAAAGCTTCGAGCAGTGCGTGCGCCGTGAGTTGACCGAGGAGCTAGCGGCGACCTTCAGGGTGGGCAAGCTGGTCGAGACCGTACGCTGGGAGTACCCCGACCGCCGGATCGTTCTCCATTTCTACGAGTGCCACCTCGAATCCGGGACGATCGAGCCGCGCGAGGGCCAGGCCATGGCATGGGTCGAGCCCGCCCGGCTCGTGGATTACGACTTCCCGCCCGCCGACCGAGCTCTCGTCGATCGTCTCCTGGCGTAGTGGCGCTGAACCTTCGCGCGGTTGCCGCAGACCGCCATGTCGCACCATCGCCGGCTGCCGTTGCGGCTGCCATCGAGGAACAGGTGACGACAGGCAGGCGCCGCGCACACCCGGACGGCAGCGATGTCGGTCGACGTCAGGACCTCGGACGCTGAGCGGATGATCGGCCACAGCAGCCGATCGAGCGCGTCGTCACCGGTGTTCCAGTCCCAGGAAAAGCCCGGGCCTCGCCTGACGATGCGAGTGCGGCCGAGCGTCTCCGCCAGGGCGCCATTGAGGTCGTTGAGGGCGTGGGCCGGGGGCGGCCGGCGCTCGGCCACCGCGATCATCACGGCGGTGATCGCCGCTTTCAACGCCCCGGCGCGGGCCAGCGCCGCGGTCGCCGCGGCGGGACGACGCCGGCCCGTCGTGGCGAGCACGCGCGCCACCGCCGGTGGGACAGCGCCGGCTCCGGCTGCCCACGCCGCGAGATCGGCATACGTCGAGAAGCTCGCACCGTTGGCGAAGTCGAGGCAGAGCCGCCCGGCCGTCCACGAGTGGGCCACGGGAAGTATCTAACCACCGTCGGGGCCGAATGGGGTTAAGGAATTCCGGCTAACCCCCGGCGGAAGCCACGGCGGTTAGGGCACGGCGCCGGGCGCTCCAGGCCACCAGACCGACGAACGCCAGCGCCCCGACTGACTGCAGGCGAGCGTCGCTGACGATCATGAGCCCGGCCGTCCCGAGCGCCAGCAGACGCTCCCACCCCAGGAGCCGCCCCACGGCCTGGCCGACGATTGCGGCCGCCAGGGCGATCGCGGAGACGGCAGCGAAGGCCGACATCTCGAGGATCTGGCCCCACGTCCCTCGAAGCAGGAGCTCGGGATGGAACACGAAGGCAAAGGGGACCAGAAAGCCGGCGATGCCCAGCCGGAAGGCCTCGAGCCCGGTCGCCATCATCTCCGAGCCCGCGATGTTGGCAGCGGCGAACGCGGTGACGGCGTCGGGCGGCGTGAGATCGGACAGGACGGCGTAGTAGAAGACGAACAGGTGAGCGGCCAGCACGGGCACGCCCAGGCCGCCCATGGCCCCTGCCCCGACGACGACCGAGATCACGTAGGCCGCGGTGGTCGGGATCCCGGTACCCAGGACGCTCACGACCAGGAAGATCAGGATCATGGCGACGAGCAGGCTCCCCATCGAGGCCGAGAGCACGGCGCCCCCGAACGCGAGCGCCGAGCCGGTCCTGGTGAGGACGCCGACGATCATGCCCGAGCCGGCCAGGGCGACCGCGATCGTGGCTGCGCTGACGGCGCCTTCGACGAGCGCCTCCAGGCACCGGCGCGGCGTCATCCACGTCCGCCGATCGAGGAAGGACAGGACGAAGGTGATCACGATCACGTAAAACGCCGCGCCGGTCGGCGAGTAGCCAGCAGCGAGGAAGTACACGATTCCCACGAACGGCAGGGCAAGGTAGGCCTGACGAAAGATCGTGCCCCAGCTTGGTAGCTCGCCGCGCGGTCGGGGCTGGAGGCCGTGGCGGACGGCCAGGAAGTGCACCATGGCCATCAGGCCGACGTAATAGAGGATGGCGGGAATGGCCGCGGCCTTCGCGACCTCGAAGTACGGCACGTTCGTCATCTCTGACATGATGAAGGCGCCGGCGCCCATGACGGGCGGCATGATCTGGCCGCCGGTGCCCGCGATGGCCTCGATGGCGGCTGCCGTCTTGGCCGGATAGCCGCCTCGCTTCATCAGCGGGATCGTGAACGAGCCCGTGGCATAGACGTTGGCGACGGTGCTGCCGCTGATGGTGCCGAAGAGCGCCGAGCCCACGATAGCCGTCTTGGCCGGGCCACCACGCATCCACCCGGTCGTGCGCTCGGCCAGGGCGATCAGGAACGTCCCCACGCCCGCCTTCATCAGCACGGCTCCGAACAGCACGTAGATGAACAGGATGTTGCTCGAGATCCCGGTGAGGAAGCCGTACATCCCGTCGTCGCCGCCGAGGTACAGCAGCTCGATCATCCGCGGATAGGTGAAGCCCTTGTAGTGGAAGGCGCCTGGAAACCACTGGCACGTGGCCAGGTAGACAAGGGCTACCGAGATCGTGACGGCCATCCAGCGGGAGAGCGAGCGGCGGCACGCCTCCACGACGAGCACCACCATGACCGTGCCGAGGACGACCTCGCGAGGCAAGATGTCGCTCGCCCCCTCCCACCGGTGATTGATGCGATCGCTGTCCCAGATGAGGTACGCACTGGCCACGAAGCTCGTCACCACCCAGAGCCAGTCCCAGGCGCTCGGCCGGCTCCGAGGCGACGTCGTCCGAAAGCGATACAGAACGAAGATCAACGGGACGAGGAAGAGGAGATGGAGCGATCGCTGGACGCGGGGCTCAAAGACGCCATAGCCCGCGGTGTACAGGTGAAACAGCGACGCGGCGGCGGCCCACGCCGCAACTCCCCAGCGTGTCGGGCCGGTGAGCTCGCGCACCGCTTCCCTACTTCAGATAGCCCTTCTCGCGGTAGTAGCGCTCGGCCCCGGGATGAAGCGGAACGCCGAGATAGAGGTACGCCTTGGCCGGATCGTAGTCGGCCAGGCTGCCGTGGATCTTGCGGACGCGATCCGGGTTGTCGTTGAGCGTCTTCGTGATCGTGTAGGCGAGGTCGTTCGCCATCTTCGTCGTGACGGTGATCGTCGTGCCCATCGTCGCCGAGACGACGGTGTCCTTACCGTTCGCCGCCTGCGGGTAGGTCCCGGCCGGGATCGTCCCCTTCCCGAGCCCGAACCTGCCGAGGTGAGCGAGCAGCGGCTCGGGAAACGCGAGCAGCTTCAGGTTCCGCCCGACGCTCGCCTCGGTGATCGATGCCCCGGGCAGGGCCAGGAACGTGAAGGTCCCGTCCACGTTGCGATCCTTGAACGCGCCGGCCTGCTCCGTGTACGAGCCGCGGAAGAAGCGCGCACCGGCGGCTTCCCAGTCCTTGTAGGAGAGGCCGTAGTGCTCCATGACCTTCTCGAAGACCCAGACATCCGACGAGCCGGGCTTCGAGATCGCCAGACGAATCGGTTTCTTCCCCTTGAAGATCTCCTCCATCGTCATGTTGGCGTACGGCGTCTCCGCGCCGACGTAAAAGTGGAACGTGTTGAGGCTCATGTTCCCGGCGAGCGCGCGCAGATCGGGCATCTTGTGGCCCTGATAGGGATCCTCGCCCTTCATCGCGGCGTCGAGGAGCGGAGGCAGGCCCATGCCGATCTCGGCGTCCCCCTTCTGCACGAGGACGGGGTTCTGGGTGCCGCCGCCTGGAATGACCTTGACCGTGAGCTGAGCCTTCTCGCGCAGCAGCTCGGCCATGCCACCGGAGATCGCGTACCAGCCGCCGCCAACAGCGCCCGCCGTCCACGTCAGGCTCGACTGGGCCGTGGCCGGTCCTGCGAGCAGCACGGCGACGGCGATCGTGACCAGCGTCATTGTGGCTCGTCTCATCGGTGACCTCCCAGGATCGTTGGGCGCGCTTCAATATTCATGGAGGCGAACCTGCCGTCAAGCTGCGCTCGTCACTCGGCGTCGGGGCCGTGGCTCTTCGCGCGACCGGCGCCACGTGCGAAGCGCGCGGGGTCGAACAGCGAGAGATCGAGGGAGGGCTTGCCTTCCACCAGCCACTCGGCGACGTGGCGTCCCGTCGCCGGCGAGTGCTGGAAGCCGTGGCCGCCGAAACCGACGGCGAGGAAGAAGCCTTCGACGCCGGGAGCCCAGCCGATGATCGCGTGATCATCGGGCGTCAGCGGCCTGAGCCCGGCCCAGCCCCCGGCCACGCGCGCCTTCTCGACGATGGGCAGGCGATGGAGCGCCTTCTCCACCGTCTCCTCCACGCGTGACCAGTCCACGGGCACGGCGAGATCCGCGCCGATGTCCTCGACGTCCCCGGGCGAGAGAAGGAGCTGATCCATCTCCTTGCGAAAGTAGAACCCGCTGGCCCGATCGGTCGTGAGCGGGACGGGGCCGGGAATTTCGGGGAACGGCTCGGTATAGAAGATGTGGCGGCGCCGCGGCAGCACCGGGATGCCGACGCCAGCCAGCTTCGCGACCCGCGCGGCGGTGGGGCCAGCGGCATTGATCACGATGCGGGTGCCGACGTCACCCTGAGCCGTGCGGACACCCGTCACGCGGCCGTGCTCGACGACGACCGCGGTCACGTCGACGCCTTCCTCGATCCGGGCGCCTAGCTCGCGCGCTCGCCGCGCATAGCCGGCGGTGACCTCGGCCGGCCCGGCCATGCCGTCCTGTGGCCCCCATACCGCGCCGATCAAATCGTCCACGTGGAGCGCCGGAACGAGCGCACGCGCGTCCTCGGGCGAGATCAGCCGCACGTCGACGCCGAGCCGGCGCTGGAGCGCCATCCGCTCCTGGAACCCGGCGAGGTCGTCGCGATCCGAGATGAGAAAGAGATAGCCGATCTTCCGGTAGCCGGGATCGAGACCGAACTCCTCGACGAAGCGCTCGAAGACCGCGATGGACTCCAGCGAGAAGCGGATCTCCGTCTCGGTCGAGAACTGAGCGCGGATGCCACCCGCCGCCTTGGACGTGGTGCCGGACCCGACGGCGTCGCGCTCGACGACGAGCACGTCGCGCAGTCCGCGGAGCGCCAGGTGATAGGCGAGGCTGCAGCCGACGACACCGCCACCGATGATGACGACGTCAGCCGAGCGCGGGAGCGTCATACGGGCCGCGGCCAGAGCCCGGCGACCAGGCTCGCGTGAACCATCCGGACCAGCGAGACGACGTCGAAGACCGGCCGGCCCGTCGCGCGCTGGATGTCGAGCGTATACGGCGGCATGTTGGTGCACTCGAGGACGATGGCGCCGATGTCGGGGTGCTCGGCGACGAGGCGCCGGGCGACCTTCGCGTGCTCGTCACGAGCGGCGTCGACGTCCAGCTCTAGCTCGTCGCCGAGCAGCACTCGCGTGAACTCCTTTTCGGTCTCGAGCCCCGCGACCGCAATCGGGATGTCCGGTCCGACACCCGCGCCCTCCAGGTGTTCGGGCGTCAGCGTTCCGGCATTGACCGTGAGAATTCCCACGCGCCGCCGGGGCGCGAGCATCCGGTGCACCAGCGGAACGAGGAGCAGGCTCGACGTGAAGACCGGCACGGTGACGGCCGCGCACAGCTCGCGCTGGAACTTCACCAGGAACCCGCAGTTGGTGGTGATCGCGCTGACACCTTCCCGTTCCAGGGCGCGAGCTCCCTCGACGAACGACGGCAACAGCCCGGAAGCGCCACGGCGGACGACGAGATCGGGATCGGCCCCGCTCACGCGGTGGTAGCGAACCGGAAAGTCGAACGTCGCGGCATTCCCCATGTCGCCCACGATTCTCGGAAAGCGCGTGTCGAGCATGAGGATGCCGACGGTGAAGCCGTACTGATTGAAGCCGCCGACGACCCGGCCCGCCATGGGGTCATACTGTACCGCGGTTGATGTACACTCGGGCGCGAGTTGGCGCGATGAATCCCTGGCACGATGTCGCGCTGCAGGCCGCCGGCGGTCGTGGCGTGAACGTCGTCATCGAGATTCCCAAGGGCTCGAAGGTCAAGTACGAGCTCGACAAGGCGACCGGGCTGCTCAGCGTCGACCGTGTGCTCTACAGCGCGGTCCACTATCCTGCCAACTACGGCTTCCTGCCCCGGACGTATTGCGAGGACGGTGACGCGCTCGATGCGCTGGTGCTCGGCCAGGAGCCGGTCGTGCCCCTGTGCATCGTGCGGGCCCGCCCGATCGGCGTCATGGTGATGACCGACGAGAAGGGCCGGGACGACAAGATCATCGCCGTCCACGCCGACGACCCCGAGTACGCGGTCTACCAGGACATCCGCGACCTTCCGCCCCACCGCCTCAAGGAGCTGGAACGGTTCTTCCTCGATTACAAGGTCCTCGAGGACAAGACCGTGAACGTGGAGGAGATGCGAGGCCGGGCCGACGCCGCCCGGGTCATCGCCGACGCCGAGACGCTCTACGCGGGATCCTTCACGGCCAGGAGGCAGTGAACCGTCACCGGCTCCCGAGCGCCCTTCACGCGCTCGACCCGCCCCGGCGTCACCGTCACGAAGGACGAGACCCGCGACAAGAGATCGTCCGAGAGCAGCACTTCACCGCCCGCCGTCAGCGTCTGGATCCGCGACACCATGTTCACGGCCGGCCCCACGACGCCGTACTTGAGGCGCTCGGGGCTGCCGATGTTGCCGGCCACGACCGGGCCGAGGTGCAGCCCGATGCCCATGGTCAGCCGGGGGAGCCCCTGCGCCTGATTCTCCTCGTCGAACGCGACAAGCGCTTGTTGCATCGCCCACGCGCAGCGCACGGCGCGCTCAGCGTCGTCGGGCCCGCTGAAGGGCGCGCCGAAGAGCACGAAGATGGCGTCGCCGATGAACTCGTCGATGGTGCCGCCGTGCTGGACGATCACGGGCGTCATCCGGGCCAGATAGCGGTTGAGGAGATCGATCATCGCCGCCGGTCCCAACCGCTCGGACAGCTCGGTGAATCCGCGCAGGTCCGACATCAGCATGGCAACCTCGCGCACCTCGCCGCCGAGCCGAAGGGCGCCGCGATCGCGCAGCGCTCGCTCGGCCAGCTCGGGGCTGACGTAGCGCCCGAACGTCTCGCGGACGAAGTCGCGGTCGCGCAGCGCGTGGACCATGTCGCCCATGGCGCGAGCCAGCACGCCGATCTCGTCGCGGCTGCGGGGCGCGATCGTCACGTCGAGCTGGCCGTGCCGGATCCGCCGGGCCACGTCGGCGAGCTCGCGCAGGGGGCTCGCGATCCAGCGCGCCACCGCCACCCCGCCGGCAGCGGCCACCACGAGAGCCAGGATGCCGAGGCCGAGCGCGACGCGAGCTTCCGCGTCGATCTGCTGGGTGTAGTCGTGCTCCGGGACGACGACCTCGACGAGCCAGGTCAGATCGCCCACCGTCATCGGGACGGCCCGGCCGAGATACCGCGTTCCCTGGTGCTCGAATTCGAACGTGGTCTGCTGCTCCACGGCGGCGCGTCGGAGGGTCGCGCTGGCCAGCTCGGCATCGATGACCTCGGCCCGAGACGCCCCCGAGCCGCGACGGCCGACCAGGATGGTCCCCTGGCCGGTCGCAATGAAGACCCGCCCGTGCTTGGAAACGCGCAGGTCTTCCAGCGTGCCGGCCAGTCGGTCGAGCAAGAAGTCGACCGTGAACACGCCCCGAACGTTGCCCTTGGCATCGAGCAGCGGCGCCGCGCACGTGATGCCGAGACCACCGCCGGCGTAGAACTCGTAGGGCTCCGTCCAGACCAGGTCACGTTTCGCCACCGCGGCCTGGAAGTACGTGCGCTGCGTGGGCCGGTAGCCGTGGTCGTCCACTCGGCGGATCGCCTCACGCGACCCGTCGGGAAAGATTCGATCTTCCTCCAATCGGATCCGCGAGCCGACCGGAAAGCTGTGATTGAGGAAGATGTTGCCCCGGTCGTCGCGCTTGGCGCCGAGGAAGTGATCGGTGCTGCTGCCGTAGCTCACCCAGCTCACGTGCTGGTGCGCGCTCAACACGGCCAGCGTGAATCGCTCGAGCGCTTCGGCATTGTCGGGATTGAGCTGGCCCTGCTTGGCGAGCAAGACACCGAGCCGCACGGTGGACTCGGCGTCCTCCAGCGCGCGATCGGCGTTGGCCGCGGTCAGCCGTACCGCCTGCAGCATCGCGGCGTCGAGCAGGGCACGCGAGCTGGCTCGCTGCGCGACCCAGGCGAGACCGCCGATGACGGCACCGGTGAGCCCGGTGAGCAGGACGACGAGCCCGACGAGCGCAAGCGTGAACGGAGGACGGCGGCGCGGACGACCGGTGGAAACTACCGCTCGAGCTCCCCGAGGTACTCCCTCACTCGTTTGGCATCGGCCGCGTCCGGTTTGAGGGCGAGGTACCTCTCGAAGGCGGCCCGGGCCTGGGCCGGCTCCTTCTGCTGGTAGTAGAGCAGGCCGAGCTGCCGGAACGGATCCGGATACGCGGGATCGAGCGCCGCCGATTGCTCGTAACTCTCCCGCGCCATCCGTGTTTCGGTGTCGCGCTCGGCTACGCTCTTCGCGCGCTGCGACTGCAAGCGGTGAAGCTCGCCGTCGTAGAGGTGGGCGATCGCGTCCTTGGGGGACGCCTTGAGGACGCGCTCGAGCTGTTTCTTGGCCAGCGGGAAGCGCCCCGCCTGGATGTCGAGCGCAGCGTTCTCGCGCACGACCGCCCGCATCCTCTCCTCGAAGTCGTCGGTGCTCTTGACCAGATCGGTTCGCTTGGCGTCCTCTCCGTACACCTTCCGGAGCTGGTTGAGAGCTACATCGAAGCTCTCTTGCAGCCGCGCCGGGTTGCCGTAGAAGAACGCCTCCAACGGACCGCGGCCGGCCCCTTCATCGCGCAGGAGCTTGAAGAGCTTCAGCGACTCCTTCGGATCGTAGCCGGCCCGAACGAGCGCGGCCATTCCGCCGACGTCGGCCTGACGCTCGAGGTCCCGGCCGTAGCCGTTGATGGCCGTGACCGCTGCGATCTTGAGCCCCAGGCCCAGGATGGCGTTGGCGGTCCGACTGAGCACCGCCGCGCCGACGAACTGGTCCCGCCGGTCCACGATGGCGCTCGGCGGCGTCCCCAGAGAGGTCACCGTGTCGCGGAGCTTGTTGAGGATCTTCGCGCTGTCGCCACCGCCGCTGAAGACGAGGTAATGCCGCTCGTACACGTGCGTGACCTCGTGGCCGAGGATCGTCGCGAGCTGCGCCTCGTTCTCGAGACGGCTCAGGAGCCCGGTGTGGAGGAAGACACGGCCCTCGGGCATCGCGAACGCCGCCAGGGTCGGGTCACGGAGGACGACCAGCTTGATGACGGGTCCGTCGGGCCCGACGTCGCCCGGTGTGAGCTTGGCGGCCACACGGCCGAGGTACTCGTCGAGGCGCGGATCTTCGTAGATCGTCACCCGCGTGAGGAGGCTCTCCTCCTCACGCTCGGCCTCGTTCCACAGTCGGCGTTCCTCGGGCGACGGCGTGAACGGAGTTCGCCCGGCGTCGATGGGTGGGACGCGGGCGGTGCACGAGACGGCGATCAGACCGACCAGCAACGCCCCCACCAGGGAGGCGGCACTCCTGCTCACGTCAGTTCAGCGCGGCGAGCCGCTGGCGAACCTGCCGGAGCTGGTGGCGTACGGCGTCGGCGTCCTCGGCCTTCGGACACCGGGTGAGATAGCGCTCCCAGTCGCTCACGCCCTTGTGGAAATGACCGAGCCGCACGTGGACGGCGCCGCGGTCGCGGAAGTGGGCGGCGGCGCTGCCGTCGAGGATCAGCAGCCGATCGTAGACCGCGAGCGCCTTCGTCCATTCGCGTCGTTGGGCGTAGATCGACTTGAGGTTCATCAGCATGCGCGTGAGGATCTGCCGCTTGGTCACCGGGGCCAGGTGCTGCTCGGTGATCGGCGCCCGTCGCCCGAGCGCGCGCGCCACCACTTCGGCCGCCCGCTCTGGCGTCAGCAAGGCGCCGCCGTCGAAGGGATCGAGCAGCACGGGATCGGGGCCCACGTCCGCACGCACCACGAAGTGCCCGGGCAGCCCCACACCGTGGATGTGCAGGCCCACGCGCCGGCCCACCTCCATCATCAGCACGGAGAGCGTGATCGGAATGCCGAGCCGGCGGTCGAGCACGTCGTTCAGGCAGCTATTGCGCGGATCGTAGTAGTCGTTGCCGTCGCCGCCGAAGCCTTCCTCCTCGAAGAGGAACTCGCGCAGCCGGTGAAGCGCCTTCACCGAATCGCCCACGGCGCCGGCGCCTGACCGGATGGCCAGGACGTCGAGACGTTGCTGCTCACGCGGCGCCACGATGTCGGGATGCTCGACGCGGGCGATCTCGAACGCGCCCAGGGCCAGGTCGATCTCAGGCTCGGCGCCGCAGACGGCGTCGCGGAACGCCCGGAGCGCGTCGTCGATCAGCATCCCGGAGCGTGGTGGATGCCGGCGGTGGTGAGCGCCGCCCGCTGCAGCTCGTCGGCCAGCTGGAGCGTGCGCCGCGCCGCCTGTCGGGCCGCCGCCTGAGCGTCGGCCGTCGTGGCGAGGCGCAAGAGCAGCTCGCGGCCGAGCTCCTGGTGATAGCGCTCGTCGGGCTCGATGACGTCGCGATAGAGCGCGGCCGTCTCCCGGTCCCCCGCCCGCTCACAGAACTCGATGAACTGCCGGTTCTTGACGACGGCGATGGCCTCGCGCGTGAACTGACCGGCGGCCACGCGCTCGACGGTCGTCTTGAGCGAGTCGAGATAGTTGAACAGCGGCCCGTAGCCCTTGCCCAGTGGATTGGCGTAGGCGGTGGCGGGAACGCCGAGAGCGCGCAGGCGGTCGCGGATCATGCGGAAGTGCTTGGCCTCGTCTCCGGCCTGGCGGGCGAAGGCCATCTTCACGTCGACGTCGTCGGTGACGACGAGCCAGCGCGCCGCGATCTCGGTGGCCTCGATCTCGTTCTTGAGCGCGACCTTCAGGAGGTTGACGACGTTGAGCTCGCCCTCCACCTCGGGCTTGAGGGTGTCGTCCGGCGCGAGGCGGTCGAGAAGGACGCGGTTCTCGGCGCCAAGCGTGGCGACGAACTCCTCGGCGATCACGGGGCGACACCTTCCCGGAGCAGCGAGGGCAGCTCCGCCGTCAGCGTTTCCTTCGTCACCACTCGGGCGCAGCGGGCATGCCAGGGCTGGGTCTCGCGGGCGAGCGCGTGCGTCGTGAAGGCGAGCACGGGAACGCCAGCGCGCTCGGCGGCGTCGAAGATGCGCGCGTAGTCGAAGCCCCCGGTCAGATCGAGGAGGAGGAGACGGGGCCCGTTGACGCTCGTCTCGACCTCGTCGACGGTGCGGGCGATGACCAGGGGCACGCCGGCCAGGCGAGCGGTCTCACGGATACGGGCGACGAAGAAGAGGTCCTTGACGACGGCGAGGACCTCGGGCGAACCGCCCTTCATGCCCTAATCGCTCTGCTCACGGACGCCGAGCCAGTACCTCTGCCACTCGGCAATGTGGGAGAGAGTGGACAGGTCACGCATGCGATCGATGTACACGTGCCCGTTGAGATGGTCGGTCTCGTGCTGGGCGACGCGAGCGAAGAAGTCCTTGGCGTCGACGACCTGACGCGAGCCTTCACGGTCGAGATACTCGAGCCGCACTGCCGTGTAGCGCGGCACCACGCCCCGCATGTCGGGAACCGACAGGCAGCCCTCCCAGCCCTCGTCCATCTCGTCGGTCAGCGGCGTGACGATGGGATTGATGACGACGGTGAGCGGAATCTCCGGGGCTTCGGGATAGCGCGGGTTGGCCTGCACCTCGATGACGGCGATGCGCTTGAGGACGTGGACCTGATTGGCGGCGAGTCCTGCGCCGTTGTACTCGCGCATCGTCTCGATCATGTCGTCGATGAACTGCTGCGTCGCGGGAGTTCGAATCTCCGCCGGGGAGAGCGCCCGCGCCTGCTGTCGCAAGACGGGATGACCAAGCCGCGCGACCTTCAGAATCGCCATGACCTCGGAAATTGTAGCACGCAGGTGCGAGGTCGCGACGAGCGAGCGCTACTTCGTCTCGATCCGGCCGACCCGGCGTACCCCGGCGGCGAGCCGGCGCGCATCGGCGTCGAAGAAGCGCTGAAACTCTTCCCCTTGCTTGAACACGATCGGGGTCTCGAGTTTGTCCATGGCGCCCTTGAAATCTGGATCGGCGACCACCTGCCGCATCGCGTCGCGCAGCCGGGTCAGGATCGGCTCCGGCGTCCCCTTCCCCGCGAACACTCCGGCCCAGATATAGAACTCGGCGTCCGGATAGCCGAGCTCCTTGAACGTGGGCACGTCGGGCAACGACGCCACGCGCGCCTCGCCCCAGCCGGCGAGCGCACGCAGCTTCCCGGCCTTGAGGTGGGGGAGGACGACGGCTGGCCCGGACGCCAGCGCATCCACGTGGCCGCCCAGGATCGCGGTGAGCGCGGGCCCGGCGCCGGCATAGGGCACGTGGCGCAGCTTCACGTTGGCCGCGTGCTCGAGGAGCGCCATCGCCATGTGGAGGGTTCCGTAAACGCCCGACGAGCTGTAGGAGATCTGCCCGGGCCTCTTCTGGGCGTCCTCGATGAATTCCCGCGCCGTCTTCCACGGGCTCTCGGCGCGGACCACCAGGACCGTCGGGTCGGCGGAGACCAGGGCAATCGGGGCGAACTGCTCGATGGTGAAGGCCGGCGGCCGGCCGAAGATCTTGTCGGCCTCGGGAATGATCGAGATCGAGGACAGCGCGAGCAGCAGCGTGTAGCCGTCGGGCCGGCTCGTCGCCACGTACTGCATGCCCACCGCGCCGGCGGCGCCCGTCTTGTTGACGACACCGACAGGCGTCTTGAGGATCTTCTCCAGCGACGCGGCCACCGGCCGCGCAGTCAGGTCGGCAACGCCGCCGGGCGGGAACGGCGCCACCAGCGTGATGGGCCGCGTCGGATAGCTCTCCTGAGCACCGGCGATGCCGGCCACCACGGCCAGCGCCACGACGCCGACGAGGACGCGGGCACGCCTCATAGCTCGTCTCCTTTTTCGGCCATCGCCATCCGCTCACGCCAGTCGAAACCGTGCGTGATGAGTGATTTGAAGCTCAGCAGGACGAGGAGGACGCCGACGGCGAGCAAGGTCGTGGCGATCGGGCGCGTGAGGAAGATCGCGTACTGCCCGTCGGACATCGCGAGCGACTGGCGCAGCGCCATCTCGATCATGGGCGCCAGGATCACGCCGAGCACGATCGGCGCCGGCTCGAACTCGAGCTTGCGCAGCAGGTAGCCGACCAGCCCCATCACGAGCATGATCCAGACGTCGACCACGCTCGAGTTGACCGCGTAGACGCCGAGGATACAGAAGACGAGGATCCCGGGATAGAGCAGCGGATACGGCACGCGCAGCAGGTTCACGAAGACGCCGACGAGCGGCAGGTTGAGGATCAGCAGCACGACGTTCCCGACGTACATCGACGCGATGAAGCCCCAGAAGAGCTCGGGCTGCTGCTTGATGAGGAGCGGCCCCGGCGACACGCCGTGCACCATCATCGCCGCCAGCATCACGGCGGGGATCGGCCCCGAGGGAACGCCGAGGGCCAGCATGGGCACGAACGCGCCGGAGGTGGCCGAGTTGTTGGCCGACTCAGGGCCGGCCACTCCGGCCACCGCGCCCTGCCCGAACTCCTCCGGTCGCCGGGCGAGCCGACGCTCCACCGCGTACGACACGAACGACGAGATGATGTGCGCCGAGCCCGGGATGATCCCGATCAGGAAGCCGAGCACCGTGCCACGCCAGATGGGCCAGTTCGCGTCCTTCCACTCCTGGCGCGACGGCAGCAGCTCACGCAGCGTCGGCTTGATGACGGCCGGCGGCGTTTCCTGGCCGGCGGTGGCGAGGATCTCAGAAAGGCCGAAGAGGCCGACGGCGACGGGCACGACGCCGATCCCGTCGCCCAGCTCGACCACGCCGTAGGCGAACCGGAAGTACCCGGTCATCTGATCGATGCCGATCATGCCGAGGAGGAGGCCGAGCGTCGCCATCGCCAGCGCCTTCACCATCGACCCGCTCGACATATAGGCGAGCACCAGGAGCCCCAGGATCAGCAGCGCGAAGTACTCGGGCGGTCCGAACCTCAGCGCGAACGACGCCAGCGGCGGAGCCAGGAACATGAGCGCGACGACGCTGACGGTCCCCGCGACGTAGGAGCCGACCGCGGCGATGGCGAGCGCCGCCCCTGCCCGCCCCTTGCGGGCCATCGCATACCCGTCGATGCACGTCATCACCGACGCGGCCTCGCCGGGAATACGCATGAGGATCGACGTGGTCGAGCCGCCGTACATCGCGCCGTAGTAGATACCGGCCAGCATCACGATCGCCTTGGTGGCGTCGAGACCGAAGGTCGCCGGAAGCAGGAGGCTGATGCCGGCAAGCGGACCGACACCGGGCAGCACGCCCACGATGGTCCCGACGACGCAACCCACGAACGCGTAGAGCAGCACCGGCGGGGAGAGCGCGACGGAGAAGCCGAGGAGGAGGTTGTGAACGGTCTCCGTCATCGGCGAGCGGTCAGAGCCCGAACGGGCCGCGCGGCAGCGGCACGCGGAGGAGCGTGTCGAAGAGCAGGTACGAACCGGCGGCGAGCGCGACGGCCAGCGTCAGCGTCACGAACACGCCCTGGCGCTCGATCACGCCGATGAGGAAGCCGAGCGCAATCGCCATCGTGAGCCGATAGCCGAGGCGCTCCAGCGCGATCGCCGCGAACGCGCACGTGCCGAGGATGGCCGCGGCGTGGCGCCATTCAGACCAGCCGACTGCGCCGAGGCCGCGCGAGGCGCCGCCATACGCACCGACGAGAATCGCGAAGACGAGCAGCGCGAGGGCGAGCAGCACCGGCATGTACGCCGGACCAGGGTTGTGGAGCGATCCGAGCGGGAGCTTACGGCTCTCGAACAGCACGACGACGGCGAGCGCGCCGAGCGTGACGGCAGCCACCCGATTCGTGGTCAGCATCGCGACGGATAGTACATCATCTGGGCACGGGCACCCGGGCTCGCGCCCGCCCGTGCCCCGCCGCAATCATTGTCGGCGATCACTCCACCGCCCGGTCAGAGTTGCGACTGCACGTGACGCTGTCCCTGCCCTGGAACCGGGCGTGATTACCTCTCGTCAACGATAGCCGACGAGCTCCAAAAGGTTACCGTCGGGATCGAGGAAGTAAAGGCAGTCGTGGTCGCCCCAATCGATGGGGGCGTGGTACGGGATCCCCCGGGTTTCGAACAGCTCGAGGGCGCTCTCGAGCTCGGCGTACTCCACCAGGAAGGCGTGGTGCGACTTGCCGAGCGGATTGTCGATCTGCTCGCGCCCGCCTGGTCGCCGATCCGCTTTGAGGAAGAGCGCGCAGGCGCCATCGCCATAACGCAGGAGCACCTGGTCGGGCAGCCGCATCTGTACCGTCATGCCGAGGACATCCGTGTAGAACCGCTCGGCGCGCGCCAGGTCGGCGACGTCGACGCCGAAGTGATCGAGGTGACGCAATCTCATCGCTTTCCGCTCCGTGGCTTGCGCTCGCTCATGACGTAGCGGGCAGCGTTACGAACGGTGGGATCAGGATCGCCGCTCAACGTCGTCAGGGCCCGCTCGACCTCGCCGCCGTCGCCCAGGACGAAGCCGAGCGCGGCGATGGCCACGACGCGTGCTCGGACTGGACCCGTCCGCGCGGCCTCGATCAAGAACCAGGTGGCCTCGCGCCCGCCGGCATGGCCCAGCGCGCGATAGAGATACGGCACCGGTAGCGGCACGGCATCGCTGAATCGCCCCTGAGGATCGACACCGCGGGCGACGGTGGACTGGATGGCGCCGATCAGCCGGGGCACGCCACGCAAATCACGGAGCACGCAGAGCGCGTACGCCGTCATCGCCTGCACCGTCGGATCGGCATCCGCTTGCATCGCGTCGCTGAGCGCATCGACAACGTCGGCCGGGTCGGACAACGGTACGTCGCGGAAGCCATGAGCGACGGCGATGGCGGCCAGCGCGCGGGCCGAGGGCTCGTTCGAGGTACGAAGAGCGTCGAGCGCATCCTGGTACGGCCGTGGCAGATCGCTCCCACCAGCCGTCGCGACCCAGAGCGAGAAGCCGACTACCATGGCCGGAACCGGCATCGGAAGCAGGATACCGCAGGCGTGCGCGAAGACAGAACGACGCCCCGGCGGGGAGCCACCGGGGCGCCATCGAGCCGCTCGGGCTCGTTGCCCGTTGTTACTTCTTGTGCTCTTCGGGCATGGGCCGGCCGGTCGGTTGGGGCTGGCCACCCTGCTGGTGTTGCGGGTTCTGCTGGGGCTGTGGCTCACCGCCGTGCTGCTGGCCCTGCTTGTCCTTGTCGAGCTGAACGGGACGGCCGCTCTTCTGATCGTCCCGGTCGGGGTCCATCTGATGCTCTTTCTGGTCCATGGTTCGGACTCCTTCGTCTGAAATGGACGCTTCTGTGTGGTCAAAGGCAGCAAAGCCCGAGCCAGTGAATCAGCTCACGGTTGTAATTTCTCCAGTGCCCAGGTTGCGGCGTCGGCGACGGCTGGATCGGCATCGTCCGCCGCCCCGACAAGATCAGCTCGCGTCGAGCCGTCGCCGAGATTCCCCAACACGATGGCAGCGTTCCGGCGAAGCCCGGACCGCTTGGCGCGGCTCAGCGCTGAGCCACGAAAGCGCGCACGAAACGCGTCCTCATCGAGGCCGAGGAGCGTGGCCGCCGCCAGTGGCTCGTCCGGACTGAGCGCGGGCTCACGGGCCGACGGGGCCTTGCGGTTCCACGGACACACTTCCTGGCAGACATCGCAGCCGAAGAGCCAGTCGCCGATGCCCGGCCGGAGCTCGGCGGCGATGGAGCCGCGATGCTCGATCGTGAGATACGAGATGCAGCGCCGGGCGTCGAGCGTGAACGGCCCGACGAACGCCTCGGTCGGGCACGCGTCGAGGCACGCGCGACAGGTGCCGCAGCGGTCGGCTTGCGCGGCGTCGGCTTCCAGCTCGGCGGTCGTCAAGACGACGCCGATGAAGAAGTACGAGCCGAGATCGGGATCGATGAGATTGGTGTTCTTCCCGATCCAGCCGAGCCCGGCGGCAGCGGCGAGATCGCGCTCGAGGACGGCGCTCGTGTCGACGGCGGCGCGGCTGCGAGCCTCGCCGCCGGCGGCGCCCTCGATGAAGCGCGCGAGCGTGTTGAGCCGCGGCCGTATGACGTCGTGGTAATCACGGCCGCCGGCATACCTGGCGATCTTTCCCTGTGTCGCTGCCGCACGCTCGGCCGGCGCGTAGAGCATCGCCACCGCGATGACGGAGCGAGCGCCGGGTAGGAGCTGCGAAGGATCGAGACGCTGGTGGCGCGTCCGCTCCATGTAGGCCATCTCGCCGGCGTACCCGGCGTCGAGCCAGCGCTCGAACGCGGCGCCGTGGGCGGCCGGCGCCGCCGGTCCCACCGCCACGCGATCGAAGCCGAGGGCGCGCGCGCGGTCGCGGACGGCGACGGTCAACGCGCGCGTGGTCAGCGTCACCGCCGGCGCGCCTTGACGATCAGATGGCTGCGCGTGAGCGTTCGCCCGCCCTCCTCCAGGTACTTGATGTACCGGAACCAGCGGCCGTCACTCCGCCACTTGTCCTCCAGTCCCACCACCGCAGCCAGCGCCGCCTCCAGGGAGGCGTACTGTTGCGTCTCGCGCTCGATCTCGAGGTGCTCGACCGCGAACCCGTTGGCGTCGAGCACGGCTCGAGCCCGCGACTCATCGTAGGCGAAGCGCGAGCGTCGCCCCGTCTCGCGCCACTGCTCGGCCTCGAACGCCACGAAGCCGAAGGCACGCCCGGGCGCCAGCACCCGGCCAGCCCGCTCGACGATCGCGTCTGACATGCACAGGTGGGCGACGACCACGTCGGGCGTGAAGGCGTGATACTCGCCGGCCTCGGCATCGGCCACGACGAACTCGGCGTTGGCGATCCCGGCCGCGGCCGCCCGTCGGCGCGCGTCTTCGATCAGCGCAACCTCTCGGTCGATCCCGACGATGCGGCGACTGCGCGGCGCGAGCTCGAGCGCCAGCCTTCCCCATCCCGTACCGACGTCGAGCACGCTCGACCCGGCGAGCGGCTCGGTGCCCAGCAGTCCGAGAAAGGTGGAACTGATCCCGCTCGTCTTCGCCGCGGCACCCGTCACACATTCAATGGTATCTTGACCGGCCATGAGCGTCATGCCTCCGATCACGTTGGGAGACGTCAGTGTGCGCCCGGTCGTCGAGATCCCCCGCTCGTCGTTCGCCACGACGTCAATGCTTCCCGATTCGACCGCCGATGCCGTGGCCCGCCATCGCCGCTGGCTGCGGCCCCATTTCTGGGACGAGGGAACGAACGACCTCGGCTCGCGCATCCAGTCGTTCGTCGTCAAGACGCCCCGGACGACCGTGCTCATCGACACCTGCGTCGGCAACGACAAGAACCGCGAGGGCTCGGCGCTCTGGCACATGCGCCGTGGCGCGTTCCTCGACGACCTCGCCGTCGCCGGCGTCACTCCGGACGACGTGGACGTCGTGGTGTGCACGCATCTGCATGTGGATCACGTCGGCTGGAACACGCGATGGGTCGACGGCCGCTGGGTGCCGACCTTTCCGCGGGCGACGTACGTCATCCCAGGCGAGGAGTGGGAGTACTGGCGCCACGAAAAGGACGAGTGCATCGCCGACAGCGTGGTGCCCCTCGTCGAGGCCGGGCGAGCCACGCTGGTCGACTCCAGCCACACGATCGACCCGTGGCTCAGCTTCGAGCCCTCGCCGGGCCATACCCCCGGTCACGTCTGCGTCCGGCTCAGGACGAAGGCCGGTGAGGCCGTCTTCTCCGGCGATCTGATGCACCGGGTCGTGCAGGTCGCCGAGCCGCAGTGGTCGAGTCGCTTCTGTTATGACGGCCAGCACGCCACGCGGACGCGCCGGGCCTTCATCGAGCGGCATGCCGATACCGGCATCCTCGTCCTCGCCGCCCACTTCCCGCGTCCTGGCTACATCGTGCGCGAGAACGGCAGCCACCGCTTCCGGCCGGCGTGATGCGCGTCGGCATCTCGCTGACCAGCGCCCACAAGGTTCGCGACCCGCGCGAGACCGCGCGCTTCCTGGTCGAGCGCACGGCCGCCGCGCAGCGTGCCGGGCTCGATTCGCTCTTCGTCGGCGATCACCACGCGACACCGGGGCCGTACTACCAGAACGTCCCGATCATGGGCCGTCTGCTGGCGGAGTGGGGCGACAAGCCCGCCGGGTGCCTGTTCCTGCTTCCGTTGTGGAACCCGGTGCTGGTCGCCGAGCAGATCGGCACGCTCGCCGCCATCGCGCGCGGCCGCTTCATCATGCAGGCCGGCCTGGGCTACGACGAGGCGCAATTCCTGGCCATGGGCGCCAACATCAAGCAGCGGCCGTCGGCGTTCGAGGAGTCGCTCGGCATCATCCGGCGTTTGCTCGCCGGCGAGGTCGTGAGCAGCGATCATCGCTTCCATCTCGAGAACGCGCGGCTGGCGCTGCGCCCCGCCGAGCCGGTCGAGGTGTGGATCGCCGGTACCGCGGAGCCGGCCATCGACCGCGCCGCCCGTCTCGCCGAGGGCTGGCTGGTCTCCCCCGAGCCGACGCTCGAGCAGGCGAAGACGGCGATCGACTACTATCGCGCGCGCTGCGCAACGCACAAGCGCACGCCGACGGCCATCGCGATCCGTCGCGACATCTACGTGGGCGAGTCGGCGGCGGAAGCCGAGAAGACCGCGCGCGCCGTGGTGGACCGGGGCTACCGCGGGATCGAGCCGAGCGCCCTCGTGTGGGGCGACGTGGCGACGGTCGCCGAGAAGCTCAGACGGCTCGGCGCCATGGGCTACACCGACGTCATCGTGCGCCATCTCGTCGACGACCAGGCGAAGATCATCGGCTCGCTGGCGCGGCTCGCTGAGGTCCGGAAGGCCGTCGCCGCCGGCTGAGCCTCACGCCCGGGCGGCAACGAGCGTCCGTCCGACCAGCATGCCCGTGAAGCAGAGGATCACGCACGCCACCGTCGTCAGCACCACGTTGATCAACGCCTCCGTCCAGGCCCCGGACTCGAACAGCCTCACGGTCTCGTAGCTGAACGCCGAGTAGGTGGTGAGGCCGCCCATCACACCGGTCGTCAGGAAGAGGCGGACATCGTCCGACAGCAGCAGCGACTCCATGCCGATCTGCTGGATCAGGCCGATCAGGAACGAACCGACGAGGTTCACGATCAGCGTGCCGTACGGGAATTCGGCGCCGAGCCAGCGGATGGCGAGCACGGTCGTGAGGTAGCGGAGACCCGTTCCGACCGCGCCCCCGACGCAGATCAGGAGCAGTCGCGCCACGCGCGCGCCGGCTCAGCCGGTCACGGCACCGTCCGACGCCGACGACACCAGACGCGCGTACTTCGCGAGCGCACCCCACGTGTAGCGCGGCTTCGGCGGCTTGGCGGCCTTGAGACGCTTTTTGAGCTCCGCCGCCGACAGCTCCACGTCGAGGCGGCGCTTCTTGACGTCGAGGACGATGGTGTCTCCGTCCTTGACGGCGGCGATTGGCCCACCGACCGCGGCCTCGGGCGCCACGTGACCCACCATGAGCCCGTGGCTCGCGCCCGAGAAGCGGCCGTCGGTCATCAGCGCGACGGTGGGGCCGAGGCCGGCGCCTTGCAACGCGCCGGTGACGTGGAGCATCTCGCGCATTCCCGGCCCGCCCCGCGGGCCTTCGTACCGGATGACGATGAAGTCGCCCGCCTTGATCTTCCCGGCCTTGATGGCCAGGAACGCATCCTCTTCGCGGTTGAACACTCGGGCGCGGCCGCGGAAGGTGTCATCGCTGTGGCCGGCGAGCTTGGCCACGCAACCATCGGGCGCGAGGTTGCCCTTGAGGATAGCCAGGCCACCATGGCGAGCGAGCGGGTTGGAGAGCGGACGGATCACCTTCTGACCCGGCGCTTCGCGCGCGGCGCGGGCGGCCTCGCCGATCGTCTTGCCGCTGACGGTCATCTCCTTCTCGTTGAGCAGCCCCGCCTCGAGCAGTCGCTTGGCCACGACGGGCATGCCGCCCGCTTCGTGCATCTCGGGCGCCGTATAGCTGCCCCACGGCTTCATGTCGGCCAAGAGTGGCGTCCGGCGCGAGATCCGGTCGAACTCGTCGATGTCGAGCTGGACACCGGCTTCCTTGGCGACGGCGAGCAGGTGGAGGACGGCGTTGGTGGAGCCGCCGGTCGCCATCACGCCGGCGATCGCGTTGTGCAGCGACTTCTTGGTGATGATCTGGCGCGGGAGCATCCCCTTGCCGAGCAGATCCATCACCATGCGGCCGGTCTGGAACGCGGTCTCCGCTTTCTGAGCGTCGGGCGCGGGCACGTCGTTGAAGCCCATCGGCGAGACGCCGAGCATCTCGAACGCGGTGGCCATCGTGTTGGCGGTGAACTGTCCGCCGCAGGCGCCCTCGCCCGGACAGGCCGCGCACTCGATGGCGTGGAGCTCGTCGGGGCCGATCTTCCCGGCGTTGCACGCGCCGATGGCCTCGAAGACGTCCTGCACGGTGAGCCGCCGGCCGTGATACTCGCCGTACATGATGGAGCCGCCGTAGAGCATGACGCTCGGCAGGTTGAGCCGCGCCATCGCCATCACCATGGCCGGAATCGTCTTGTCGCAGCCCGAGATGCCGACGAACGCGTCGAAGAGGTGGCCGCGCACGACCAGCTCGACGGAGTCGGCGATCCAGTCCCGGCTGATGAGCGAGGCCTTCATGCCCTCGGTGCCCATGGCGATGCCGTCGGTCACCGAGATCGTGTTGAACTCGATCGGCGTGCCGCCGGCGGCGCGGATCCCTTCCTTGATCTTCTCGGCCAGCTTGCGGTGGTTCGCGTTGCACGGCGTCAGCTCGATCCAGCAGTGGGCCACGCCGACGAGCGGCTTCTCGAGATCGTCGTCGGTGAAGCCGACGGCGCGGAAGTAGGAGCGCGCGGCGGCGCGATCGGCGCCGTCGAGGAGGACGCGACTCTTGTGCCGGGGATCGAAGGTCATGCTGGTCTCCTTGCCACCAGGAAGGTGAAGCGGCCGCGCTGCGCGACCTCGCCCCGCTGGTTGATGATCTCGTGGTCCTCGATGACGATGCCGCCCTCGCGCATCGTCCGCCGGCTGACGACGCGCGACGTACCGTAGACCGTGTCGCCGACGCGAAGGGGGCGGACGATCTGGTAGTCCATCGACATGAAGGCGAGGACCGCGAGGGGTGGTTGCGGCACTCGCCAGCCCAGGCCGATGCTCAGGCAGAGCGGCAGCAGTTCCGCGACGGCGCCCGGCTCGACCGCCACGTCGCCGGTGATACCGCTGTACAGCGACAGGTGGGCCTCGGTCAGCGTCATGGCGGGGCTCGTCACGAGATCGTTGAGCTTGGTGTCCTCGAAGAACGTGTGGGTGGCGGCCACCGTCATGCCGGGCGTCGCTCCACCAGCAGTTCGGTCTCGCCCTCCTGAACGACTTCGTCGCGCTGGTTCACCACCGTGCGCTCGACGACGACCAGGCCGCGATCGGCCTTGGACGTTTCGCGCTTGCTTGCCACCCGCGTGCGCAGGCGGATCGTGTCGCCGATCTTGATCGGGCCCTTGAACTTCCACTTGAGGCCGACGAAGGCGAGCGTGGCGAAGACGCGTCCCGTCCGATAGAAGAGTCCGGATTGGATGGTGAGGCCGAGGAGGCCGTGGGCGATGCGCTCGCCGAAGATCGACTTCTTCATGAACTCGGCGTCGGTGTGGAGCACGTTGTAGTCGCCGGACAGCCCGGCGAAGAGGACGATGTCGGTCTCGGTCACCGTTCGCCCGGGCGACTCGAACTCCTCACCGACCTCGATCTCGTCGAAGTAGCGCCGGCCGCTCGGCGTCATGTCCGCGTAGGATAGCATGCCCCTTCACGCCCGCTCCGCGGCCTCGGAAGGCCCCGGCCTACTTTACGGCGCCGACAGTCAGCCCCGAGATAAACCGGTCGAGGAAGAAGTTGTAGACGACGGCGATGGGAAGGCTGGTCAGCAGGCACGCCGCCATCAGCGAGCCCCAGTAGTAGACGTCACCCCGGATGAGCGCGACGGGCACGCCCACGCTCACCGTCATCTTCTCGACCGACGAGATGAACGTGAGGCTGTACACGAACTCCTGGATGACCAGCGTCAGCGCGAAGATCACCACGGTCAGCAGACCGGGAATCGACAGCGGGAGCACCATGCGCCAGATGGCGCCGACCCGGCCACAGCCGTCGACCATGGCCGACTCCTCCACTTCCTTGGGCAGCGATTTGAAGAATCCCATGAGGAGCCAGGTGCAGAAGGGCACCGTGAACGTCGGGTAGATCAGGACGAGCGACCACGTGCTGTTCTGCAGTCCGAGCATCGCGATCAGGCGCGAAAACGGGATGAAGAGGAGCGTGGACGGCACCAGGTACGTCAGAAAGATCCCGATGCTCAACCGCTCGCCCCACGCTCCCGTGAGCCGCGCCAGGCTGTAGCCCCCGGGCACCGCCAGCACGAGCGTAATCCCGACGACGATCAGACCGACGAACAGCGTGTTGAAGAGCCAGGTCGGGTAGAGCGTCTGGCCGAAGAGCGTGGCCAGGTGCTCGAGGGTCGGCGGGCGGTTGAAGAGGAACGGGTTGTGGGCGGTATTGGAGGCGCCCACGTAGAGGTCGGCGTTCTGCTTGAACGTGGTCACCACCATCCAGTAGAAGGGAAACACCGCGAACACGACGAAGAAGAGGATGAGCACGCGGTGGCCCAGCGTCGCCGCCAGTCGTCGTCCCCGACGCGCCGCCATCATGCCACCTCGGCGCGCCGTGACACGCGCAGCATCGTGACCGCGAGGATCACCAGCACGGGCAGCAGGAAGATGGCCACCGAGGCGCCTCGGCCCACGTCACCTCCGAGCACGCCGTCCTGGAAGGCGAGGCTGGCCAGCACGTGGGTCGAGTTGTAGGGGCCGCCCCGGGTCAGCAGGTAGACCACGCTCATGTCGGTGAAGGTGAAAACGACGCCGAAGAGCAGCGCCACGGTGAGGATCGGCAGCATCATGGGAATGGTGATCCAGATCGTCTTGCCGAGAGGGCCGGCGCCGTCGAGGTCGGCCGCCTCGTGGACTTCGTTGGGAATCGACGTGAGCCCGGCCAGCAGAATGACGGTCGAGAACGGCAGCATGCGCCACACGTGGACGGTGATGATCGCCACCATGCCGAGCGTGGGATCGCCGAGCCAGTAGTACCACTGACCGGGGCCGAGCCAGCCGGCCACCTTCAGCAGCCAGTTGATGACGCTGAAGGTGGAATCGAAGATCCACAGCCAGCCCAGCGTGGCCAGCGAGATCGGCGCCGCCCACGGCATCAGGATCAGGAAGCGCGCCAGCGACTTGCCGCGAAAGCGCTTGAGCAGCGCGCGGGCCAGCACGTTGCCGAGAAAGATCACGGTCACCTGTGAGATGAGCGTGAACGTGAACGTGTTGCGCAGCGCCCGCTGGAACACCGGGCTCGCCATCACGTTCTTGAAATTCTGGAGGCCGACGAACGAGAACTCCAGGCTGCCCGCCGACGAGTTCGTGAGCGACAAAAACACGGCGAGCAGGAAGGGCACCGCCACCAGCAGGACGATGTACAGGAGCGCCGGGGCCAGCATGACGACGCCGAGCAGCCGCTCGGCGCGCCGGATACCCCGGCGTCGCCGCGCGGCCGGCACGGCCATGGGCAGCCCGGCGGTCCGATCCACTACTTGTCTTTGCCGCCGCCGCCTACCATCTTCTTCGCCCGCCACTTGTCGAAGATCTGGCGAGCTCGCGTGTTGGCCTCCAGCATCGCGTCCTTCGGCGCCATGGCACCGGTGGCCGCTTTGGCGAACATGTCGGTGATCACGTACGTGTCGAACATCTCGCCCTCGGCCGGGTTGGCGTAGCCGGGATACCCGAGGTTCGTCGACCACGGCAGCGATTTGGCGAGCAGCGCGAGCTTGTCGGCGGGGGCAGAGCCGAACGGATCCTTGTTGCACTGGGCGGCGATCCAGGCCGCGCCCGATTCCTGCTTCTTGGGGGGCGGCGTGCCGGGATCGGCGGCCGCGCCGTAGAAGGACGGGAAGTTGTAGAGCTTCGAGCCGAGCATCGAGTCACGGGAGGCATCGACCAGCGCGACCAGGAACTCCTTGGCCACGTCCTGGTTCTTCGAGAACTTCCACACCACGTAACCGGACATCACATGCTCGGAGGCGAGCTGAATGCCGGTCGGGCCCTTGAGCGCCGGGGTGAAGAAGTAGTTCTCGAGCACGGGCAGCTTGTTGTCCTGGGCCGTGCGATAGGCGGAGATCGAGTTGAGGATGTACGCCGTCTCCTGGGCGTTGAACGCCTGGTTGTTGGAGGCGGCGTTCCACGACAGCACGGCCTGGGTCATGCCGACCGAGTAGAGCTTCTTGGTGTACTCGAGCGCGCGCAGCGTCTCGGGAGAGTTGAGGACGACGTTGCCATCCTTGTCCTGGATGGAGCCGCCATGGCACCAGAGGATGTTGCGCACGGCCATGTTGGAGTCGATGTCCTGAGAGAGGCCGACACCGATCGGGATCTGCATCTGGGGGGCGACCTTCTTGATCTCCGGCGCCGCCTTCACGAGGTCGTCGTAGGTGACCGGTCCGTTCGGCATCCCGATCTTCGTCCACACTTCCTTGTGGTAGTTGCCGGGATCGGGCACCCACATGTCGGAGAGCGCGAACTGCTTCTTGGTGAACGGGTTGTAGGTCGAGCGACGCGCCAGCTCCACCGGCTTGCCGTATTTCTTCTCGAGGCTCGTCACGACGTCGGCGAGGTCGATCACGTGCTCCTCGAAGGCGCTGGCCAGCCCGAGGAACATGTGGATGTCGTGACCGGACTGGGCGGCGACTTCCGCGGTCGCGCGCGGAACGACGTCGGCGAACCCGACGTGGTCCACGGTGACGTCCACTCCGTGCTTGCTGCCCCACTCCTTGGCCCACGGATCGAACCACTTGTCGTAGGCGGGGACGAAGTGGCTCCACTGTAAGATTTTCAGCTGTCCGGCTGCCCGGGCATCGCGCACCAGGATCGTGGGGCCGGCGGCCACCGCGGCCGTCGCAGCGACCGCGCCCTTGAGGAAACTGCGACGAGTGTGCATCGAGCGCTTCTCCTTTCTGATCGTCCGGAAACAGAAATCAGGATACCACCGCGCGAAATCTTGACACTCATCCTGACGCACCTTTAGCATGCAGACCGGCCGTGCCGAAGGCGGCCCGGGACCGGAAGCGAGGAGGACACAGCCAGTGCGATTTTCCGACGGGCGGCTGACGCCGATCTGGGACAAAGTTCGGGCGGGCGCGCGGCTCACCGCCGCCGAGGGCCTGATCTTGCTCGAGACCGAGGATCTCCTCGGCGTCGGGCGCATGGCCGATCACGCCAAGCGCCGTCGCGAGGCCGACCGCGTCTACTTCGTCATCAACCGCCACGTGACTCCGACCAACCTCTGCGTGCTCTCGTGCACGTTCTGCGGCTTCGCGCGCAAGAAGGGCGAAGCCGGCGCCTACGAGCACTCCATCGAGGACATGGTTGCGATGGTCAAGGACGGCGTGCGCGAGGTGCACATCGTGGGCGGTCACCATCCCGAGTGGCCGTTCGAGTACTACGAGCGGATGATCGAGGCGATCCACCACGCGCATCCCGAAGTCCAGATCAAGGCGTTCACCGCGGCCGAGATCGACTACTTCTGGCGGCGCTGGAAGATCGAGCCCAAGGAGGCGCTGGCCCGTCTCAAGGCCGTCGGCCTGCGCTCGATGCCAGGCGGAGGCGCCGAGATCTTCTCGTCCCGGCTGGCCCGCCTCCTCAAGTACACCGGCAAGGCCGATCCCGAGCGCTGGTGTGAGATCCACGGTATCGCCCACGCCCTCGGCATTCCCACGAACGCGACGATGCTGTACGGCCACGTGGAGACGCTGGCCGAGCGCGTCGATCACCTGGTGAGGCTGCGCGAGCAGCAGGACGCCTCTGGTGGGTTCCTCACCTTCGTCCCCCTCGCCTACCAGGTGGCGACGACGAAGCTCGTGCCGCGACAAACGCCGCCCGCCGATAGCCTCAAGACGATCGCCACGTCCCGGCTGATGCTCGACAACTTCCCCCACGTCGAAGCGTACTGGGTGACCCTGGGCGAGGAGACGGCGTCCATCGCGCTCAACTTCGGCGCCGACGACGTCAACGGCACGCTGGAGGACGAGCGCATCCAGCACCTCTCGGGCGCCGAGACGCCGGCGGGCGTCGCCCGCGAGCAGCTCTTACGGATGATCCACGATGCCGGCAAGATCGCCGTCGAGCGCGACGCGCTCTACAACGTCGTGCAGGTGTGGAACTAGTGCTCGATCGCATCGCCGACAAGGCGCGCAACGGAAAGCGACTCGATCGCGACGAGGGCAGGTTCCTCCTCGCCGAGGCCGGGCTCCTCGAGCTGGGGGCCCTCGCCCAGGAGGTTCGGTTCGCCCGCGTCCCCGACAAGCGCGTGACGTTCGTCATCGACTCGAACCCCAACTACACGAACGTCTGCATCACCGACTGCCAGTTCTGCGCCTTCTATCGGAAGCCGGGCGATCCCGAGGCGTGGACGCTCACCGTCGATGAAGTCTTGGCCAAGATCGAGTTCGCCGCGTCCAAGGGCGCGACGACGGTGCTGCTCCAGGGCGGCCACAACCCTGCCCTACCGCTTCAGTATTATCTGGACCTCGTCACGGAGACGCGCCGGCGGTTTCCGCAGGTCACCCCACACTTCTTCACCGCGTCGGAGATCCAGACGATGGCCATGGTGAGCCAACTCACCATCGGCGACGTCCTCGATCGCCTGTGGGAGGCGGGACAGCGGACGATTCCCGGCGGAGGCGCCGAGATATTGTCCGAGCGCGTGCGCACGCGCATCGAGCCCAAGAAGGGCGGCCCGGCCGCCTGGCTCGACGTCCACCGCGACGCGCACCGGCGGGGTTTCAAGTCCACGGCCACGATGATGTACGGCCACGTGGAAACCCCGGACGACGTGGTCGATCACTGGGAGGCGATCCGCGAATTACAGGATGCGCACGGTGGCTTCACGGCGTTCGTGCCGTGGTCGTTCAAGCCCGGCAACACGCTGCTCGAGAAGTGGATCAAGCACTACAAGGGCCCCAACGCGTACCTCCGAATGCTGGCGGCCTCACGTCTCTATCTGGACAACTTCGAGCACATCCAGGCGTCGTGGTTCTCGGAGGGCAAGCGCGCCGGCCAGATCGCGCTCCACTTCGGCGCCGACGACTGGGGTGGGACGCTGTTCGAGGAGAACGTGCACAAGGCCGCCGACTACGTGAACACGATCACCGTCGAGGACATCACGGCGCTGATCCGCGAGGCCGGCTTCGCGCCGGTCCAGCGCACCACCACCTACGAGATCGTCAAGGCCTGGTAATCGGCGAGGTCAGATCGCGTCGAGCGGGGGAACGGCGGCGATGAGGCGTTGCTGCTGGGCCTTCGTGAACAGCCGCTCCAGCGCCGCCCGCCCCTCGGCGCCCAGCGTGACCGTGTAGTCGTTGACGTACATCAGCACGAAGCGCCGGCACGTCTCCTTGTCGATCCCCCGCCCGTAGCGCATCGCGTACTCGAGCGCCTCGTCCACGTGAGCGTGGGCCCAGGCGATGGAGTCGCGCAGGCCCCGTGAGATCGCGACGTGCATCGGCTCGCCGAGGTCGCGGCGCATCACGTTCACGCCGAGGGGCAGCGGAAGGCCGGTCTCGCGCTGCCAGCGCTCGCCGAGATCGAGCACCTTCACCAGGCCCATCGAAGAATGGGTGATCTGCCCCTCGTGGATGAGCAGGCCAAGATCGGCCTGGCCCTCCAGCACCGCGCTGGGGATCTTGTCGAACGCGACCTCGATCAGCGGAGGTTCCTCCGGCAGGTACATACGCAAGAGGAGCGACGCGGTGGTGTGACTGCCCGGAATGGCGACGACGCGCCGGGGAATCTCGCGCTCGGCGATCGGCTCGCGCGCCACGAGAATCGGGCCGTAGCCCTTGCCCATCGACGCGCCCGCATCCATCAGGCGGTAACGATCCGCCACGAGCACGTAGGTCGCCGCCGAGACGGCGGTCACCTCCAGCTCTCCGGTCCGGGCCCGGCGGTTCAATGACTCGATGTCCTCGAGCACGTGCTCGACGCGCGCGCCGGGAATGGTCACCTTGCCCGCGGTGAGGGCGTAGAACATGAACGCGTCGTCGGCGTCCGGGCTGTGGCCGATCCGAATGGTCTGCATGGGCGTGTTCGCCGGCCAAGGCTACCACAGACCGGCGAGTCGGTTCGCTAGAGCGCGAGGTTGCCCTGACGGAACCCGAGACGAAAGTTGCCGGCCCGGATGGCGCGGATGATAGCGTCGCGCGAGCGCGGCGCATCGACCTCGATCCAGGCGCGCCCGAAGTGCACCGGCTGGTGGGCGTCGTCGGTGGCGATCTTCGCCAGCGGGATCTCCGACGAGTCGTAGACGGGGCGGTAGAGACCGGTGTCGGTGATCTCGATCGCGTCGAGGTTGATTCCCTGGGCGGTGATGCGGCGAATCCGCGTGAGCGTGTCGCGCACGCTCAGCCGGTAGCGCGCCGGATGATTGAGCACGTGCAGCGTTTCGCGGTCACCCTTCACGCGCCCCACGTGCTGCGGGAACTCGGCCCACGAGAGCTCGACGCCCGAGAACAGCAGCAGCTTGGGAGCGAGCTTGGCGATCGCTTCCCAGTAGCCCTCGGTGATCAGGTCGTCGTGGTCGGTGATCGCGAGGAAGTCATAGCCGAGCGTCTCGTACTCGGCGATGAGCCCCTCCGGCGGCAGCACGCCATCCGAGAACGTCGTGTGGGCGTGCAAGTTGCCGCGAAGGAGTGCCATCAGGCCGGCTCCGGCCTGAGGAAGACGATCATTCGATCAGCGTAAGGGCGGCCGCTTCGCCGGCGGAGCGGGTGGTGGCCCGCCCCACTCGATGGTGAACCCCAGCGCGAACCAGCCCGGATCCCAACGCCGTCCCGTCGCCTCGGCTCCCACCGGTGTGTTCGGTGAGATCCATCCAGCGAAGCCCACCCGGCCGGTGCTCGTTGGCGTCTCGATCTTCGTCGAAAGCGGCCCGATGAAGGCTGGATCGAAGTTCACGAGCGGCGGACTCGGGTAATTGTTCGCGTCGTACGGGCGCGTCGTCTCGTAAAGGTCGCCCGGCGGAAGGAGCAGCGGCGGCCGTGGACGTTCGGGGACTGGAGCCTCGATCTCGATCTGCTGGGCCGACGCGGATCCAATCGTCGTCAGCGCCACCACGAAGAGCCCCCCGAGCAGCCGCCACATGGCCATCATCATACCAGATGTCATCCGCTACAGCCGTGCCACGAACCCTCGTCTTGTTCCGCGACTATTTGGCGGGCGCCGCCATGCCACGCCCGGGCGTTCTCCCCCGACCTTTTCCGCCGTGACACCGATGCCATAATCCCGGCATGGCAAACAGGACATTGACCGGCCGCACCGTGTTGATCACCGGTGGCGCCAGCGGGATCGGCGCCGCGTGCGCCAGGCGATTGGCGGCCGACGGCGCTCGCGTGCTCATCGCCGACGTGGATGGGGGCGCGGCCGCGAAGCTCGCCGCCGAGCTCGGCCAGCACGCCGTGCGCGCCGATGTCACACGCGCAGGCGACATCGAGGCGATGCTGGACGCCGCCTGGCAGCGCTGGGGCCGCCTCGACGTTCTCTTCAACAACGCCGGAATCATCCAGGGCAAGCCATTGCTCGACGTCACGCCCGCCGACTGGGATCGCCTGATGGACGTCAATCTCAAGGCCGTCTTCTTCGTGCTCCAGGCAACCGCGCGGCGCATGATCCAACAGGATCCGATCGCGGGCTCCGAGCTGCGGGGAAAGATGATCCACACCGCGTCCATCGCGGCCTATCGGGGTGGCCTCCCACTCACCGCCCCGTATGCCGCCTCGAAGGCAGCGGTGGTCAGCCTCGCGCGAACCGCCGCCCAGGCCTTCGCTCCACACCGTGTCACGTCGAACTGCATCTGCCCCGGTGTGGTGCAAACGCCCCTGTGGGAAAGGCTCGATGCCGAATGGTCGGCGATCGAAGGCTGGGCGACGGGCGAAGCCTGGAAGCGTCGGACCGCTGGCATTCCGCTCGGGCGGCCCGAGCGTCCTGAAGACGTGGCGGGACTCGTCGCCTTCTTCGCGTCCGCCGACTCCGATTACATGACCGGTCAGGCCATCAATATTGATGGAGGCCTGGTGATGGGCAACTGACGGCATCTCGGCCGTAATGAAGATCTTCCAATTGATAGCCTCTGGCCCACGTGTTGCAGTAAGCCTGTTGATCGCGCAGCGCCCAGGAGGCCTCGTCGTGAAAGGCGTGTACAGGCAGCTGCAAAAATTCATGAGCGTGCACGAAGGGTGCGGGCCCAACGCCGTGGCCGTAGCCGCTGTGCCTCCGCCCGGTCCCGAGGGGTACAACCTCTCGGCGTGTTGCGACTGCGGGGCGACCTTCGAGCGCTGGGTGAGCGCCGAGGACGCGCGGCACGACATGATCTTCACGACCCTGCTCGTCTCCTGGAACTGATCCTCACCACACGAAGCCGTAACGACGGCGCATCAGGTCGAGGTATTCCTCGTCGGCCATGGGTCGACCGGTCGCCACGTATTCCTCGTCGCTCAACCGCTGGCGCCCCGCGGTCAGCCGCCGGGCGTCCTCGCCCACCAGCCAGCGCAGCTTCGGCTCGGGGGTCGTGACCGCCTCGTAGATCACGGCCGCCACGTCCGACGGCTGGCTCGGCATCTTCATCTGCATCTGGTAGAAGAGCAGCAGCCGGTGCACGTGGACGCGGTAGGGCGAGGCGGGATCGGCGAACCGCCTGGCCTTCGAGAAGATCGGCGTGACGACGACGCCCGGTTCGACGACGGCCACGCGGATCCCGAAGGCGAGGACTTCCTGGGCCAGGGCTTCGCTCGCGGCTTCGAGGGCGTGCTTGACCGCCGAGTAGTGACCGTGCCCGGCGATGGCGAGCCGACCGGCGATCGAGCTCACGTTCACGATAGCTCCGCTGCGGCGCTCCCTCATCCCCGGCAGCACGGCCTGGATCATGCGAATGGTTCCGAAGTAGTTCGTCTCGAACATGGACTTCGCGAACTCGATCGGCACGTCCTCGATCGGGCCGCCCCCGCCGATCCCCGCGTTGTTCACGAGGGCGTCGATACGGCCCGAGCGTGCGATGACCTCCTGCACGCCACGCCGCACGGATGCATCGTCATCGACGTCGAGCGTCAGCGGAGCAATCTTCAGCTTGTCGCTCTCGATCGCCGCCGTGAGCTCCCAGGCAGTGCTCGGATGACGAACGCCCGCATGGACCTCGTCACCGACCCGCGCGAAGTGGCGCGCGGTGGCGAGGCCGATGCCGCTGCTGCAACCCGTGATCAGGACGACGGCCATGGACACCTCCGATTCATGGCATGCCTCGTCGGGCGGCCATTCTATGCGATCCGGAGGGGGGCTTCTTCAACCCTGGGGTTCGTGACGGCACTGGTTGGTGTCGCTGAGACTGACATGGTCACCATCCTTCACCGCTGGCCTCTCCGCTAATGCGCGTCACGTCGACGCTTCCACGTGCGGCGCGCTCTTTGCACTATCTTCGGTCGACTCGGGCTCTGATCTTTCTCATTAGAGGAAGAGCGGCGCCGTTCGCCGGCACCCTCCCGTACGGCGAACGGTCGCCGTTCTCCTCGATCAAGCACGCCCCGACCGTTCGTCATAACCTCGTGTCGCGCGCTCGTTCCGCACTCTTCATCGTGGCCGTCGCAGTCGTGCCGATGATCCTGGCTCCGCTGTCGGCTGTCGCGCAGAAAGCCGGAACGATGCCGCTATCGCATGAACGTCGAGGCGATGTGCGACCTCGGCGAGCGGGTCGAGGAAGGCGGCGAGTCGCGAGTCAACGCAACCTTTTAAATGGATGCTGTGCTTAGACGGACGCCGGCCTGAACTTCCAGAAGTAGTTCACGTAGTCCTCGCCCTCGTGGATCCGGCGAAAGGTCAGCTCGACCGGCATCTCGAAGGTCACGGTGCCGGGATCGCAATCGGTGAGCTGGGCGTAGAAGCGCGCCCCGCCCTCGAGATCCGCCGCCACCATGACGGTCGGAGGGTCGGGGCTGGGGACGAGGTGGTCCTTCGTGAACGTGAAGACCCGCCCACGACGGCCGAGTTTGTGCTCCGCGAGCCGGGTCGACGAGCACTTCCAGCAGAGGTGCCGCCGCGGGTAGCTGACGGCCCCGCAGTCGCTGCACTTCTGGCCGTAGAGGCGGAAGTTCTGGCGCTCCTCGCGCACCGCCGTCGGCACGCTCGAGAACGCTCGGATCACCTCGGTCTCCACGTGGCGCCGGAAGCGCAGCAGCTTGCCGTACGACGCGAGCGGTCGGCCGGCCGCGAGCTGCTGGCTGACTGGCCGACTCGCACGATACGACGCGAGAGCGTCTGTCGCCTCGAAGAGCAGAGCCTCGGCGCCGTTGCCGTAGGAGACGACGAGGATCTGGTCGTGAGGCCGCGCCTCTTCCAGCGCCGCCGCCAGGCCGAGCAGGCAGGACGCGGTGCCGGTGTTACCTGCCCTGCCGATGACCGACTCCTTCGGCATCGCCGAGTCGGGAAACTTGAGCTGACGCACCAGCGCGGCATGCGTCCGCGCGTCGGGGCCATAGAGCACGAGCTTGGCGATGTCTTCTTTCTTGCGCCCGGTCCTCTCGAGGAGGCCGGTGATGGCCTCAGGAATGTGCCGGTCGAGGCCGTAAGACTTCACGAACGTCGCATCCGGCAGCGCGGTGACGTAGCGGTCGCCGTCATTACGCCAGACGTCGGTGAACTCGTGGCTCACGGCAAAACCGCCGGCGAAGCTCGCGATGACGCCGTCTCGGCCCACCACGGCGGCACCGGCGCCGTCGCCGAGCAGCGGCTCGAGCTCCCCGCCGGGCGCGACCGGCCTCATGTCGCCGGCGGCCACCAGGGCTTCACGCACGGATCCGGCCGCGACGGCGTCGAGCGCGAGGCGAAGCGCCGTGGTCCCGGAGCGAAGCGACCCGGTGATGTCGGCGGTCAGGACCGCGATCGGAAGATCGACGACGGTGGCCAGGAGCGTCGCGTTGGACTTCTCGACGTACGGCGCCGAGGTCGAGGCGAAGAAGCAGGCGCCGACGCGGCTCGACTCGCGTCCGGCCATCGCGTCGAGCGCCGCCTCGGTCGCCATGGTGAGCGCGTCCTCGTCGTAGTTGGCCACGGCGCGCTCGCCGCTGGCGCCCCCGCCCCACACCTGAGCGAGCGCCTTGCCTGAAAGGCGATAGCGGGGGACGTACCCGCCGACACCGACGAGACCGATCGTGGGCTCCGCCATCGACCTCGACCTCCTATCCCAGGAAATAGCGGCGGGGATCGAACATCCGCACGAGCCTGAGCTGATCGGGATCAGGCGCCTCGAACCGACGCAGCGTGGGAGCGACGGCGAGGTCCCACCCGCAGGCGGCGCGGGCTGCGGCCACGGCATCGCCTTCAGCGCGATCGGCGTAGACGCCGGTCAACACGAGCTCGCCGTGCTCGTCCGCCTTCTCGTACACGCCGAGATCGGACACAACGGTCGTGACGCGTCGTCCCGGCGCCGTCACGTAGGGAGCTTTCTCGACGAAGCGCTGGCGGCTCTGGGCGAGGGTCACGACGACCTCACGCGCCGACGAGCAGATGTCGTTGGCGCCGCCGGAGCCCGTGATGTACGTCTTGCCGGGCACGATGGTGGAATTGATGTTGCCGTGCTTGTCGATCTGACCGGCGGCCAGCGAGCCCAGGCACCGGTTCTCGCCGCCACCCATGAAGATGCCCATGACGTGGAGAATGTCCGTGAGCATCTTGCACGAAGGAAAGTTGCGGAACGAGAACACGAAGGGCTCGGCCGGGCGCGGCAGATAGCCGACCATGCCCGTCTCCGCCATCACCTCGACGTCCATACCGGCTGCCTTCATCTCGTAGGCCGAGAGCCAGGCGGCCAGATTGGAGTTCCCGACGCCGGCCAGGTACGTCCGATAGCCGCGCGCCCTCACCTTCTCGCTGAGCAGGCGGGCTGCGGCGACCACCATGCGCTCGCCGGGATTCGGCGTCGCCTCGGTCGGGATCGCAGACGCCAGCGATTCGAGCTCGGCGATCCAGGCATCGGTGTGCGCCCGCCCCTTGATCTCCATGATCCGCGCATAGCCGAGCTTGGCGACATACGCCGCCTGGTCGGGGACGCTCAACATCCACTCGCGAATCCACGCCTCGGCAGTCTCCGGCTGTCGAAACGCGCCGCGCAGGCCGAGGATGAACTCGAGATCTTCGGCGTACGCCTCGAGCTCCGGCACGTTCATGCCGTACATCCCGGCCGGGTGCGCGCCGAACGGCGCCTCCACGACGGCCGCGACGTACTGGCCGGGTAGCTTCACCAGCTCCGCGTGACGTCGGATGAACTCCGTTGAAACGATCTTCTCCACCGACACGATCGCGCCGCGGCGAGCGGCCATCGCGGCATAGAAGTTCTCGTTCAGCGGCGCGGCCGCGATCACGTTGCCGGCGCGGTCGGCCGCCCACGCGTGGAAGAGCGCGAGATCAGGCGTGAACGCGCGCACCAGGCCGACTCGGCCACCTCCACCGAACGGATCGTCGGTGGCCACGAAGTCGCCGTCGCGCGCGTTGTCCTCCTCCATCGAGGAGCCCAGCAGCGAGCGCGTCGTCGTGAACGGCACGCCCATCGCGCCGGCGAGCAGCCGCAGTGGCAGCGTCAGCATGGACCAGTTCTGCACGACAACCCGGCCGTCGAGCACCGCGCGGCCGACGAGGGCCTGGGGCACCGGAAATGGATAGCCTTCGCCGATGAACGTCGTCACCAGGCGCTCCACGAGGCCACCGACGACGAGCGACGTCCACGGCGAGCCGAAGCCAGTGCAGCCGAGCGTCCAACCGGGCCGACGGCCCCACCACTGGCGTACCAGCTCACGCACCAGCGCATTGGGTCGGCCGTGAGCCGCCCCGAGAAAGATGGTCTGCCCGGGTACCGTCAATCGACGCACGGCCTCGTCGAGCGTCGTGACCTTGTCGGGGCCATCGACCGGCGGAATGGCGAGACGGCGACGGATCACATCGACGTAGTCAGCGTGCATCGCTATGCGATCTCGCTTCGGTGCACCAGAGAGAGGCTGCAGCGCCCGGACATGGCTAGCGCGGTGCGAAGATCCGAGTTTTGAAGCGCTCGGGCACCCAGACGGTGACCAGGCGGGCCGCCCGGGCCAGTCGGTCCAGGGACTGCGCGGTCCCCGGCCAGTATTTCAAGACCAGCTTGCGGTCGACGTAGTTCAGGATGCCGTCGAGGACAATGGTCGCCACCAGGACGTCGTCGAGGTAGCCGACCAGCGGCAGGAAATCGGGAATCAGGTCGAAGGGGTTGGCCAGATAGACGGCGGCGGCCGCCAGCGCGATCTTGACCGGTCGTGGCAGCCCGGGATCGGAGACGAGGCGGGTGATGAGCCGCGCCATGTCGGGCAGCGCCCGCAACAATCCCTTCACTCCAGACTCTCGGCGACGAGCTCGCTCACGTCCTTGACCGCCAGCGTCTCCTCGGCCTCCTTCACCTTTCGCCCGAGGTCCACCATGGCCAGGCAGAACGGACAGGCGGTGCCGACGACGTTCGCGCGCGTCGCCAGCAGCTCCTCGACGCGGATGACGTTCACGCGCTTCTCGGATTTCACTTCCATCCACATGTGACCGCCGCCGCCGCCACAGCACAGGCCGCGCTCGCGGGTCCGCGGCGGATCGATGACGCGTAGCCCCGGCACGGCGCGGGCGACGTCGCGCGGCGCGTCCATGATTCCGTTGTAGCGGCCGAGGTAACACGAATCGTGGAAGACGACGGTGGCATCGAGCGTCCTCTTCGGCTTGATCCGCCCACTCGCGATCAGCTCCTGGATCAGGACCGAGTGGTGAACGACCTCGTAGGTGCCACCGAACTGCGGGAACTCGTTCTTGATCGTGTTGAAGCAGTGCGGGCAGTGCGTGATCACCTTCCGCACCCCGTAGCGATTGAGGTTCTCGATGTTCTCGTGCGCCACGGTCTGGTAGAGGTACTCCTCGCCCAGCCGCCGGGCGACCTCGGCGTGGCAGCGCTCTTCGGCCAGCACCGCGAACGACACGCCGGCCGCTTTGAGGATCTTGACCACGGCGCGCGCGATGGCCTGGTTGCGCCGGTCGTAGGACGCCGAGCATCCCACCCAGTAGAGGTACTCGACGTCCATCCCCTCTTCGAGGACGGGAACGTCGAGGCCCTGGGCCCAGGCCAGGCGCTCGCCGGCCGGCAGGCCCCACGGGTTCCCGGCCCGCTGGATGTTCTGTAGCGATTGCGGCGCCGTCGAGGGCAAGGCGCCCTCCGACAGCGCCAGGTAACGGCGGAGATCGATGATCGTGTCGACGATGTCGATGAAGGCCGGGCACTCCTGCACGCAGGCCATGCACGTCGTGCACGCCCACAGCTCTTCGGGCTTGATCAGCTCGCCGTGGATCGGTCCGGCCAGCTCGCCGTGGAGATGTCGCTTCAGCTTCACGATGATGCGCTTGGGGCTGAGCGCCGTTCCCGACAGGTACGCGGGGCACGCGGCCTGGCAGCGCCCGCATTCCACGCAGGCGTCGAAGTCGAGCCGCCGCTTCCACGAGAACTCCTCGAGCTTCGACACGCCGAGCGCTTCCGCCTCCTCGATGTTGGGGATCGGAGCGATGGCGCCGCGCGGCGTGAGCTTGGCGAAGAAGATGTTGAACGGCGTCGTGATGAGATGGACGAAGTAGGAGGACGGGATGATCGCGATGAACCCGAGTGCGAGCACGGCGTGGAAGATCCACACCGAGAGATGGGTGGACCGCAGCGCAGCCTCCGACATTCCGGCCGCGAGCATCGTCTGGCCGAGCGCGTAGCCCACCGGTGACCAGCGCGCCCACGCCGGCTGGACGACGGCCAGCCGGGCCGCTTCCATGACGAAGCCGGTCACGTTGATCACGAAGAGGAGCGCCAGCACCGCCGCGAAGCGGGCCGTCGGGTCGACGTTGTGGGGACGCACGACGAAGCGCCGCCACACCGCCATCCCCAGGCCGATGACGAAGAACAACCCGAACAGGTCGAGCACGGTCTCGTAGAACAGGTAGAAGTCGCCCTTGAGGAGCTTGTAGCCGAAGAGCGGCAGCGTGATGTCGTAGTCGACGGTGGCGAGCACGGTGCCCATGAAGAGTGCGAGGAAGCCCCAGAACACCGTGGCGTGCATGACGCCCGGGTAGGCCTGCGACAGCGTGCGGGCCTGGCCGAGGGCGTGGAGCGCGACCAGCCTCAGACGCTGGGGAACGTGATCGAAGCGGTTCTCCGGCCCGCCGGCGCGCCATAGCGTGATCCGTTGCCACATCCCGTAGGCGAAGACGGCGATCGCAACGAGCGCTCCCACGTAGAGAGCGACCTGAGCCCAGCCAGGAACGTTCCAGAACGTGTCGCGGAACGGGACCTGGGTCATGAGGGCCCCAACGATAGCACGGCGAGGACGGCCTGAGCCGCGGAGTACGGGTCCATTTCGTCGTCGGCGACGCGCTGAAACGTCGTGGCCAGCTCACCGGCGCGGAGCCGGTCATCCACGCGCGCCATGAACTCGTCGACCAGCAGCGCTCGCAGCTCGTCGCGCCGGCGGGCGCGCCGCCGCTCCTGCAGCGCGCCGGTCGTCGTGAGCGCGGCACGGTGCTGCGCGATGGCGTCGAACAGCTCGGTGATACCGGTCCCCGCCTGGGCTTCGGTGGCCAGCACCGGCACCTCCCAGTCGATGTCCCGTGGCGCGCCCGGGCTCGTGTAGGCGAGGTGAGCCGCGAACTTCAGCTCGGCCATCAACGCGGGGGCGCCGGCGCGGTCGGCCTTGTTCACGACGAAGACGTCGGCGGCCTCCATGAGTCCCGCCTTCATCGTCTGGATGGCGTCGCCCGATTCGGGGACGAGGACGACCACGGTGGTGTCCGCGAGCTTCATGATGTCGAGCTCCGTCTGACCGACGCCGACCGTCTCGATGAGGACCCACTGAAAGCCGAAGGCCGCCAGCAGCTTGATCGCGTTGCCGGTGGCGCGAGCGAGACCGCCGAAGGCGCCGCGTGTGGCCATCGAGCGGATGAACACGCCGGTATCGAGGGCGTGGCCTTGCATCCGGATGCGATCGCCGAGCACCGCGCCCCCGGTGAACGGGCTCGACGGATCGACGGCGACGATGCCCACCGTGTGCCCGCGCTCGCGGAGGAGCGCGGTGAGGCGGTCGACCACGGTGGACTTGCCGGCGCCGGGCGGACCCGTGATGCCGATCACGAACGTGTCGCGGCCGGCGCCGTGGACGGCCTTCATGATGGCCGGCACCGCCGGCGTGCGGTTCTCGACGTGGGTGATGAGTCGCGCCAGCGCCAATCGATCACCGGCACGCATGCGCTCGACGAGCGTGAGCGCGTCGGGCCGTCGGGGGGACGTGGCGTCAGATCCGGCCATCGGGCTTGAAGCGGCCGGATTGTACCAGAAAGGTGCGGGGCGGCCGGGCCCGCCCCGCGGCGTCGCTCACTGCGTGCGCACGAAGACCAGATCGGTCGCCATCTGGATCTCATTGGCGACTTTGAGGAAGAGCAGCTGGGGCACCTGAATGCCGTGCTCGGTGAAGGTCGAGGTCCACTTGGCCTTCACCTTCAGGTTGTCGCCGGTGAAGCCGAAGCGCTTCTGGGACTCGACCTGCTCGGGCGTCAGCTTGATGTAGGTCACCGTCGCCTCGGCGACCTTCGGCACGGCCTTCTGCTTGATGGTCAGGATGCCGTGCACCTTGGCCGGGGTCTCCTTGCCGGGGACGAGGGGGCCGGCCACTTCGACCCGCTGCACCTCGAACGTCGTCCAGCGGTTGGCCTCGACCTCGGTGTCCAGGTAATTCTTCGATCGCATGTCGGCGTCGCGCTTCTCGATGCCGGTGGTGACGCGATTCATGTCGACGCGCACGTTGCCCCGGGCGTCGTCGGGTTTGGCCGGATCCACGGTGAGGGTTCCCTGGATGCCTTCGAGTGCGGACGTCCCGACGAAAGTCTCGAGAGGCGCATCGCTGCGAAAGCTCGCTTGCGAGTAGTTCGTCAACAGTTTGAACGTCATGACGTCGGCCGCCGCAGGCAACGCCGAAGCGATGCCGGCGGCGATCGGCAGCGCTACCACCACGGCCACGTACCGTCGCATCGTGGATGTCGGCATGGAGTCTCCTCTCATCGTTCTGTTGCCGTGAGCCTCGGAGGGGGCCGCGACGGCCCCCTCCGAGCACGGGCTACGAGCGAGGCGGCGCCGGCTGCTGCGGCGGCGGAACGCGGAACGGGGTGTGGCACGTGCCGCACGCCTGGCGGCCATAGTCCTTCATGATCGCTTCGGTCGCCGCCGCGTCCTTGGTGCGCGCAGTGTCGCGCAGCTTCACCGCCCACTGTCCCATGTTCTTCGCCGCGGACTCGAACTCGGGCCGCTTCTGCCAGATCTCGGGCTTGGCCTTCGACTTCTCCGTGAGCGAGCCCTCTGGGAACAGCATCGGAATGTGTTCGGAGTTGAGCGCCATCGTCTCCGCGTTGACGGCGATCCCCTCGATGTTGCCGGCCTTGAGCTTGGCCTGAGCGTCGGCCCAGCTGGCACCATTGAGCTTCATGAGGCGCTGGCGGTCGGCGACGATGTCGCCGGAGCCCACCATCTTGGAGCTCGAGCCGGTGGCGCAGCCTACCGCGGTCACTGCGACGAGACTAGCCATGATGATGATGCCGGTGGTCGCGTAACGCTTCATCCTGCCTCCTTTGCTCGACGGCGCTCGGCGCCGCCGGTTGAGGGTCACCGCACGCTTCGCCTACTTGCCGATCTTGTTCCTCACCGGGGGAAGGGACTTGAGATAGTGCGCGATGGCGAGCCGGTCGGCCTTGGTGAGGTCACGATAGCCGGCGAGCGTCCCCTGGATCACCTCGGCCATGAGGCCATCGGCTACGTCGCCGTCGGGCTTGTTACCCGTGGCGAGATACTCGGCGATCTCGTCCTCCGACCACGTCAGTCCGGTCTGGGGATCCGGCGTGATGTTCGGGACCTCGGATTTCTCCGGTCCCTGCGGGTTACCGGCCAGGAAGCGCGAGTTGTCCGTCGCGTACGTCATCGTGCGCGGCGTGTGGCACTCGCCGCAATGTCCGACGGCACGCACCAGGTACTCGCCCCGAGCCGTGCCGCTGGTCGGCGCCGCCGATGGCGGTGTCTCGCGTGGCGCGAACGCAGCCAGCCAGGCCGGCAAGAACACGGATTCGAACATCGGCACGATGATGCGCTTCGGTTGATTTGCGCGGTTGATCGGCGGCGTCGTGCGGAGGAAGGCGACGAGCGCCTTGAGATCCTCGGCCGCCATGCCGTTGAACACCGTGAACGGGTGAACCGGCAACAAGCGCTCACCGTTCGGCCGCCGGCCCAGACGGATCGCGGTGATGATCTGCTCGTCGGTCCAGGCGCCGATCCCCGTCTGACGGTCGGGAGTGATGTTCGTGGAGTACACAGTACCGAACGGGCCGTCGTAGCGCCGCCCACCGGCATTCGCCGGCTGCTTGGGCACCGTGTGGCAGCCGCAGCCGCCGGTCGCCCCAAAGATGTAGCGCCCGCGAGCAACCTCGGCCGGCGAGGGCTGCGCCGTGGCCAGGCTGGGCGCGCACAGGAGGCTCACGGCAAAGAGCAAGGCCAGGCGCATATCAACGTAATCGCGTAAACCGCTCAACGCGGCCGGCGGTTCCCCCCTCGGGCCTCGCTGCGCGTCTCCCCTTCGGCCAGGCTTGCCTCCATCACGAGCGCGTCCTCCCCGGTGTCGTAGT
>Ga0209157_1000073_pt1 | contig 85383 bp, 91 predicted proteins | sample GraSoiAngelo_135_FD_185892 | JGI IMG/M metagenome (GOLD analysis project Ga0209157, IMG submission 185892) | Grasslands soil microbial communities from the Angelo Coastal Reserve, California, USA - 14_0929_05_40cm (SPAdes) (version 2) | ecosystem: Environmental > Terrestrial > Soil > Grasslands ... | reverse complement strand
CGCTGTCTTCGAGCACCTTGAGCGCAATGCTCTTGCCTGAGCCCGACAGCCCGCTCACCAGGATGAGCTGCACCTACTTTTCGCCTTCGCTCTCGCTGCCGTCGAGCTCGCGTTTCTGTCGCGCCAGGAACTCGGCGGTCGAGTCGACGCCGCGCAGCTTGAGGATGTGGTTGCGCACCGCGGCCTCGACCAGCACGGCGAGGTTGCGGCCGGCGGCGACCGGGATGATGACCTTGCGCACCGTCACGCCGAGTATGTCCTCCCACAGGTCGGCAAGCGGCAGGCGCTCGCCGGGATCGCGCCCTTCGGGGCGGGGCTTCTCGAGATGCGCGATCAGCTTGAGCTTCATCTTCGGGCGCACCGCGGTCTCGCCGAAGATGGTGCGGATGTTGAGCAGCCCCAGGCCCCTCACCTCGAGAAAATCCCTCAGCATCGGCGGGCAGCGGCCGTCGAGCGTGTTGGCGGCGATGCGCGAGATCTCCACGATGTCGTCGGCCACCAGGCCGTGCCCGCGGCTGATCAGCTCGAGGCCGAGCTCGCTCTTGCCCACGCCCGACTCGCCGGTGATCAGCACGCCAAGGCCGAGCACGTCCATGAAAACGCCGTGCCGCTCGGTGCTCTCGGCGAGCGCCTTGGCAAGGTAGCGTGCCAGCTTGTCGATCACGCGCGCGGCCGGCATCGGCGAGGTAAAGAGCGGCGTGTGGGTCCGCGCCGCGGCCTCGAGCAGCTGCGGCGGCGGCGTGACGCCGTCGGCGATGATCACCGCCGCGGGCGCGAACTCGAACAGCCGCTCGACGAATCCGGCAAGCGTGCCGGCCTCGTAGGCGCCGACGACCTGGATGCTGTTGGGGTGGGTGAGGTTGAGATGGCCGATCAGCGAGGCGGCCCTGGCCGCCTCGCGCCGCACCGCGGTGCCGCCTTCGCGCCCCGCGATCCAGGCGAGCGACAACGCCTCGCGATTGTCGTCATGCAGCCGCGCGACGTTGACCTGCAGCATCCGGTTGCCACGCCGTGATCAGCTGGTGAAGGGCACCGGCGTCCGGCGCCCCGCTCATCGCCTCGCGCAGCGCCTTGTCGCTGAACATCTGCGCGAGCTCGGAAAGGATCTGCAGGTGCTTCTCGGTCGCCTTTTCGGGAACCAGCAGCACGAATACCAGGCTGACGGGATTGCCGTCGGGGGCGTCGAAGGGCACCGGCTGCGCGGGCCGCAGGAACGCGCCCAGCGCCTCCTTCAGTCCCTTGATGCGGCCGTGCGGAATCGCTACCCCCTGGCCGAGCCCGGTCGAGCCGAGGCGCTCGCGCGCGAACAGGCTGTCGAAGACCAGCCTGCGGGCGAGGCCGTGATGGTTCTCGAACAGCAGGCCGGCCTGCTCGAACAGCCGCTTCTTGCTCGACACCTGCAGGTCGAGCACGATGTGGTCGGCGCGCAGAAGATTGGCGACGAGACTCATTGGAGCGCGCGGATTATACGCGCTTCTCCTCTATAGGGATTTTCTTTGGTTGACAGGCGGGATCTGCAGCGCCTCACGATATTTTGCAATCGTGCGGCGCGCCACTACGATGCCTTGCTCGCCGAGGATCTGCGAGATGCGCGCGTCCGAAAGCGGGGCTTTCGCGTCCTCGGCGGCCACCAGCTGCTTGATCAGCGCGCGGATCGCGGTCGAGGACGCGGCGCCACCGGCCTCGGTGGCGACGTGGCTGCCGAAGAAATACTTGAGCTCGAAAGTGCCGCGCGGCGTGGCCATGTACTTCTGCGTGGTGACGCGCGAGATGGTGCTTTCGTGGAGCCCGAGCGTCTGCGCAATCTCGCGCAGCACCAGCGGCCGCATCGCGACTTCGCCGTGCTCGAGGAAATGGCGCTGCTGGTCGACGATCGCCTGCGATACGCGCAGGATGGTGTCGAAGCGCTGCTGCACGTTCTTGATCAGCCAGCGCGCCTCCTGCAGCTGCGAGGCGATGGCGGCGCCGCTGGTGCGCGCTCCCGCCGCGAGCTCGGCGTACAGGCGGTTGATGCGCAGGCGCGGCATGGCGTCTGGATTGAGGCTCGCGCGCCAGACGCCGCGCTGCTTGCGCACGATGACGTCGGGAATCACGTAGCGCGTCTCCACCTTGGCGTAGGCGGCGCCTGGACGCGGATTGAGCGCCTGGATCAGGCGCTGCGCCGCGCGCAGCGCCTCCTCGCCGGCGCCGGTGATGTTCTTGAGGCGCGTGTAATCGCGGCTCGCCAGCAGCTCCAGATGTTTTTCCACGATGTCGAGCGCCAGGCGCCGCGCCGGCTCATCGGGCATGATGCGCAGCTGCAGCGCCAGGCACTCCCCGGGGGAGCGCGCGCCCACGCCGGCGGGCTCCAGGTTCTGCAGGTGCCTGAGCGCGATGCCGAGCTCTTCGGGATCGGCTTCGGCGGGCAGCAGCGCGGCGATTTCCTCGAGCGGCTGGGTCAGATAGCCGTCCTCGTCGAGGGCGTCGATCAGCAGCTGGACGAATACGCGGTCGCGATCGCCGAGATTGGTGAGCGAGAGCTGGCCGCGCAGGTGATCGCGCAGCGTCGGCGTGTCCGGCGCGGTGAAGCTGCGGTCGCCCTCGTCATCGTCGTCCGGCCCGCGCCAGCTGGAGGCGATATCCGCCGGCCAGTCGGTGTCGGGGGCTGCGGGCTCCGTGCTGCCGCTCGCGCCGGCGCCGCCAGCCGGCGCGGGCGCGGGTGCGGCGGCGTCGGGCTCGCCTTCGGCATCCTCGCGCTCGAGCGCCGGATTCTCCATCAGCATGCGGTCGATCTCCTGGTTGAGCTCGACCGTCGACAGCTGCAGCAGGCGGATGGACTGCTGCAGCTGCGGAGTTAGCGTGAGGTGCTGCGACAACCGGAACTGCAGGGACGGCTTCATCGTCGGGAGTGTGCCGTCATGGCGTGAAGACAGCGAGGCTACATCCGGAAGTTCTCGCCGAGGTAAACACGGCGCACGCTGTCATTATAAACAATCTCCTCGGGATGCCCCGAGGCGAGCACCGCGCCTTCGTTGATGATGTAGGCCCGGTCGCAGATGCCCAGGGTCTCGCGCACGTTGTGATCGGTGATCAGGACGCCGATGCCGCGTTCCTTGAGGAACCTGATGATGCGCTGAATGTCGAGCACGGCGATCGGGTCGACGCCGGCGAACGGCTCGTCGAGCAGGATGAAGGCCGGCTTGGTGGCGAGGGCGCGCGCGATCTCGAGGCGGCGGCGCTCGCCGCCCGAGAGCGAGATCGCGGCGTGCTTGCGCAGATGCGCGATGTTGAGGTCCTTCAGCAGCTCGGCGAGGCGCGGCTCGATCTCGCCCGGCTGGAGTCCCTGCAGCTCGAGGATGGCCTGCACGTTCTCTTCCACCGTGAGGCGCCGGAACACCGAATTCTCCTGCGGCAGATACGAGATGCCCAGCCGCGCGCGGCGGTGGATCGGCAGGTGCGTGAGCTCGGTGGTGTCGAGGTGGATGCTGCCGGCATCGACCGGTATCAGCCCGACGATCATGTAGAAGCAGGTCGTCTTGCCCGCGCCGTTGGGGCCGAGCAGCCCCACCACCTCGCCGCTGGAGACATCGAGCGAGACGTCCTGCACCACGGTGCGCGACTTGTAGCGCTTGCGCAGGCGCTGCGAGCGCAGCTGGCTCAGCCCGGTGCGCTCGTTGGCCTTCATTTTTTTTCCGCGTCGGCCGGGTTGATCTTCGGCTGGATCACCGCGCGCACGCGCCCGCCGCTCGACCCCTTGCCGGCGCTGACCGAGAAGAAATCGGAGCGCTGGTCGACCAGGATGTAGTTGCCCGCGACCTCGTCGCCGTCGCGGTTGACGCGCGCGTTTTCGAACAGCTCGATCTTGCTGTTGCGGTCGTCGATCTCGATGCGCAGGGCCTCGCCGTCGACCCAGGCGCCGTCCCTGCCTTCCTTCGGATCCTGCCGCTGGCGGAAGCGCACCGGGTTGCCGGTGGCGGTCGAGGATTGATAGCCCTCGGCATCCTGGCGCACGACGATGCGCTCGGCGCGCACCAGGATGGTCCCCTTGGTGAGCACCACGTTGCCCTCGAAGATGTTCATGCGTCGCGTGTCGTCGGCGCTAAGGCGGTTGGCTTCGATCTGCGTCGGCTTGTCCCGGTCCGCCTTTTCGGCCCAGGCGACGCACGCCGCCGAAAGAATTGCCGCCAGCCAGACGCGCTTCATGGCCCCTTCTTCGGCTCGAAACGCCCCCGCACGTCGGCGTTCAGGGTGAACTGTCGCGACTCGGTGTTGTACTCCATGCCGCGGCCGCTCAGCGAGCTGCGGTCCTCGACGATCGTGACCTCGCGGTCGGTGCGCACGAGAGAGCGGTCGCGCACGATGTGCAGGAAGCTGGTGCTCAAGCGCGCTTCGGGGCGCTCGGCCATGGCTTCGCGCACCAGTACGACGTTGTCATAGAGAAAAACCTCCTCGCCGTCGCGCGACAATGCACCGCGCTCGGCGCTCAGCGTGATGCGCGGCTCGGCGGGCCTGGTCTGCACCATGCGCGGCGCCAGCAGCTCGGTCGAGTCGTCGTCGGGGTAATGTACCATCCGCGTCGCCGACATCACCGCCTCGGCGACGCCGTCGCGGCTGTACGTGGTGGTCAGGAAGTTCGACACCATGTAGTCGGGGTCGTGGCGGCGCAGCGGCGCATGCGGCTCCTCCTCGCGCACCGCGCGCTCCAGGTAGAAGGTCAGCAGCGCGAGCGCCAGCATCAGCACGAGCGGGAACAGCCGCGTGTTCGAGAACCTCACTTCAGGTACTCCTGCAGCACGCGGTCCATGGTTCCTTGTGCGCGCATCAAGAACTCGCAGACCTCGCGCACCGCACCGCGTCCCGCCGGCGCCGCGCAAACATAGTGCGCCCGCCTGCGCACCTCCTCGGGCGATTCGCCGGGGGCGCAGGCGAAGCCGCAGCGCGCGAGCACCGGAATGTCGACGAGGTCGTCGCCCATGTAGCCGGTCTGCTCCGGGGTGAGGCCCAGGCGCTCGATGAGCGAGCGATACGCGGCGAGCTTGTCGCCGATCCCCTGCAGCACGTGCTCGATGCAGAGCTCGAGCGCCCGCGCCGCCACGCCGCTCGAGGTGCGCCCGGATAGAATCGCCGCGTGCACGCCGCTCTGCCGCAGCATCTGGAGGCCGAGGCCGTCGACCGAGTGGAAGCCCTTCAGCTCCTCGATTCCGCGCGCGCCGTACCAGAGGATGCCGTCGGTCAGCACGCCGTCGACGTCGAGGATCATGAGGCGGATGCGCCGCGCCCGTTCCAGCGCGTCGGAGGCGGGATGAGGCATGCCTGCTTCAGATGACTTTGGCGCGGAACAGGTCGTGCATGTTGAGCGCGCCGACCAGCCGGTCGCGCTCGTCGACCACCAGCAGCTGGTTGACCTTGTGCCGCTCCATCAGCTGCACGGCCTCGACCGCCAGCGCCTCGGCGCGAATGGTTTTGGGCCCGGCCGTCATGAGGCTGTCGACGGCGATGGCATGGAAGTCGGCGCCTTTCTCCAGCGAGCGGCGCAGATCGCCGTCGGTGAAGATGCCGCGCACGCGTCCGGCTTCGTCCACCACCGCGGTCATCCCCATGCGGCTGCGGGACATCTCGACCACCGCTTGCATGGCCGGCACGCCGTTCTTGACGCACGGCATGTCATTGCCGCGGCGCATGACGTCGGCGACGTGCACCAGCGCCTGGCGGGGCAGCCGGCCGCGGGGATGGCTGCGCGCGAAATCGTCCGCCGAGAAGCCGCGCGCGCTGAGAAGCGCGACGGCGAGCGCGTCTCCCAGCGCGAGGGCCGCGGTGGTGCTCGCCGTCGGCGCGAGATTGTGGGGGCAGGCTTCCTGCTCGACCGCGGCGTCGAGAAGCACATCGGCTTCTCGCGCCAGCGCCGAATCCGCGCGCCCCGTCATGGCGATCAATTTTGCGCCGCGTCGCTTCACCAGCGGAACGATCTCGAGCAGCTCCTCGCTCGATCCCGAATACGAGATGGCAACGAACACGTCGCCGCTCTCGATCATTCCGAGGTCGCCGTGGCTCGCTTCCGCCGGATGCACGAAGTAGGCGGGCGTTCCGGTGCTCGACAGCGTGGAGGCGATCTTGCGCGCGACGTGACCCGACTTGCCGATCCCGCTGACGATGACGCGGCCGCGGCGAGCGTGGATCAGCGACACGGCGGCGAGGAAGCGCTCGTCGAGGCGCCCGATCAACCCCCGCACCGCGTCGGCCTCGATGGAAAGCACCCGCCGGGCGATATCGAGCGCGCCCGGCGCGCTGTCCAGCTGTTTTTTCGGCGCGGCCTTTATCATTGCGGGCAAGTATAGCCCATGGATTCCGCGGTCGTTTCCCTCCAATCGGTGCTCGTGCTGCTCGCGAGCAGCGTGCTCGCGGTGGCGGTCTGCAGAAGCCTGCAGCTGCCGCCGCTGATCGGCTATCTGGCGACCGGCCTCGCCCTGGGCCCGCACGCGCTGCGGCTGGTCTCCGACATCGAGGAAACCCGCCGGCTCGCCGAGTTCGGCGTGGTGTTCCTGATGTTCTCGATCGGACTCGAATTCAGCTTGCCGAAGCTCCTCGCCATGCGTCGCGCGGTGTTCGGGCTCGGCCTTGCCCAGGTGGCCGCGACGATAGCGCTTGCGCTCGGCGCCGCGCTTGCCGCCGGCGCCTCGTGGCAGGCGGGACTCACCCTCGGCGGCATCGCCGCGATGTCCTCGACCGCGATCGTCTCCAGGCTGCTCGCCGAGCGGCTCGAGCTCGACACGGCGCACGGCCGCCAGGTCATCGGCATGCTGCTGTTCCAGGACCTCGCGGTGGTTCCCCTGCTGGTGCTGCTTCCCGCGCTCGACCAGTCCGCCGACGCGCTCGGTGCGGCGCTCGCCATCGCCCTCGGCAAGGCGGTGCTCGCGCTCGCGGTCGTGATCACCCTAGGGCCAAAGCTGATGCGCGCCTGGCTGGGAATCGTCGCGCGCCGCCGCTCGAACGAGCTGTTCGTCCTGAACGTGCTGCTCGTGACGCTGCTGCTCGCTTTTGTCACCGGCCTGGCGGGCCTGTCTCTCGTGCTGGGGGCGTTTCTCGCCGGGATGCTGATCTCCGAGACGGAGTTTCGCTTCCAGGTCGAGGAGGACATCAAGCCCTTCCGCGATGTTCTGCTCGGGCTGTTCTTCGTGACGGTCGGCATGATGCTCGATCTGCGCCTGGTGCTTGGCGAGTTCCCGCTGGTGATGCTGCTGTTCGCGCTGCTGGTCGGCGCGAAGTTCGCGCTCATCGCGCTGCTTTCGAGCGCGTTCGGCAGCGCACCGGGCACTGCGTTGCGCGTCGGGATCGCCCTCGCCCAGGCAGGAGAATTCGGCTTCGTGCTGCTGTCGCTCACGGCGCCGACGCGGGTGGTGCCGGAGCCCGTGCTGCAGGGCCTGCTCGCCGCCATGATCCTTTCGATGCTCGCGACGCCGTTCCTCATCGCGGCGAGCGACCGCATCGTCATGCGCCTGTCGGGCGCGGAGTGGATGCTGCGCTCGCTCGAGCTGCATCGCATCGCGGCGCAGTCGATCGAGGTCGAGCGTCACGTCATCGTCCTGGGCTACGGACGCAACGGGCAGCGCCTGGCGCGGCTGCTCGACGCCGAAGGCGTACGTTACGTTGCGCTCGATCTCGATCCGGAGCGCGTGCGCGAGGCGGCGCTCGCCGGCGACGCGGTGGTTTTCGCCGACAGCTCGCGTCGCGAGGCGCTGGTCGCAGCCGGCATCGCGCGGGCTGCGGGCGTGGTCGTGACGTTCGCCGACGTCGATGCCGCGGTGCGCGTGCTTACCCATATTCACACGCTCAATCCAGCGGTGCCTGTGATCGTGCGCGCGCGCGACGAGGACGATATTCCCCGTCTTACCGCAGCCGGCGCATCCGAAGTCGTGCCAGAGGCGTTCGAGTCGGGCGTGATGCTCGCTTCGCACACGCTGGTGCTCGTCGGCGTTCCGCTCAGCCGCGTCATGCGCCGCATGAGCCAGGTGCGCGGCGAGCAGTATCAGCTGCTGCGCGGCCTGTTCCACGGCAGCGGCGACGAGCTCGACGGCGACGGAGAAGCGCTTGCGCGCCTGCATTCGGTCACGCTCGATGAGCACGCCCACGCCCTCGGCAGGCCGCTCGCGCAACTCGGGCTCGACGCGCTAGGCGTGCAGGTGAGGGCGGTGCGCCGGCGCGGGGCGCGCAGCAAGCTCACCGCGGCGGCGGCGGGTGCCTTGCAAGCAGGTGACGTGGTCGTGCTTTTGGGCGATCCCGAATCGCTCGCCGCCGCGGAACTGCGGCTGCTGCGCGGCTAGAACGCGCGGCAGAGGACGTAGGTGTTGGTGCCGGTTTCTGCGTAGTTGGCGGGGCCGCCTGCGGGGCCGGAGGTGGCGTCTTGGAGGATCGCGGGGTTGGGCGCCGCCTGCAGCTGGCCGCGCACGGAACCGGACAGGCGTTGGCCGTCGTCCATCTGCGTGTCGACGGCAATCGCGATCTTGTCGGGCAGGTTGGCCGAGCAGATGATGAGCCCGGAAAATCCGCCCGCGCCGGCGGCAGCCCCGAGCACCGGGCCGCCCGCGCCGTCGCCGGTCTGCACGCCGATCTGGCCGGTGACCGCATTGAAAGGCTGCTGCGCGCCATTGCCGGAGACAAACCCGGCGCGGCGCAGATGGTCCCACCACATGCAGGACTCTGGGGTGCCGACGGCGGAAACTGCCGGACACACGTTGTTGTAGGTGCCGCCGACCACGCCGTTGCCGCTGCCGGGGATGGCCGCCGGCGCTGTCGTCCAGCGCGTGCCGGCGTTCGGGTCGTCGCCGGGAATGGCACGGTAGCGGTCCTGGTAGCCGTGGTAGGCCGCCGACACGCCGGAGAAATCCGCGATCACGTTCTTGATCTTCGCCTGGGTGATCATCTCCTGCCCCTTCAGGATGCCGCCCAGCAGCAGCCCGATGATCACCAGCACGATCGCGATCTCCACCAGCGTGAAGCCTTGCTGCCTGTTTTTCATAGCCAATCTCCCCTGGACCCGTCCAGGCAAGAGCGTACCCGCAACATCCGTGCCACGCAAAAATGGGTCAAAAAAGCAGCCAGGACATCAATTTACGAGGCAACGGCGTCGAGTTTCCGACAACAGCGTCGGTCCTTCGACACTTTCTATCTTTTCGTCCCGCGAGCGATACGCGCCTCCAGCTCGTCGAGCCGCTGCTTGAGGAATCGGGCCTCGGCGGGATCGCGGATGGCCCCTTTTGCGAGCAGCCCGCCGAGCATGATCTTCGCCGCCTCCAGCTCGCTCATGTCCTCGAGGATGAAGATGTCCATCTGCCTCGCCCACAGGGGGACGTCCTCCGAAGTCGTGTAATGGTCGATCGCCGCGGCGAAGCGGCGCGCAAGCGCCAGGTCCCCCAGCCGGTGCTTGGCGAGGAGCGCGGCGTGGGCAAGCCACGGCCAGCGCCGGTTGGGATCCTTGAGAAACTCCTGGTACACGAATTCCAGGGCGATGCGACTGCGCGCCTCATCGGGGACTTCGGCATACACGCGCGCCGCGAGAAACAGCGGATACTCGCTGCGGGGGTCGAGCTCGAGGATCGCGCGCAGCCAGCCGGTAAGCCGGCGGTAATCCAGGTTCTTGTAAGGCAGCGCGTTTCCTCCGCCCAGGTCGAAAGCCTGCACGTACAACATAACGAGACGCGCGCTCGCCTCCGCCTCGGCGAAGCTCGCCAGGCGCAGGGCCTGCGCCGGCGGCGGCGGCGGAAGATCCGCGGCGGCCGGTGGCGCGGGTTGGCGCGTGCTTTGCCAGGTGAGCTGCGCGGCGAGACTGAGCCCGAGCGCGAGCCATGCCCATGGCGGCACGCAGACGAGTGCTCGCGCGTCGCGATTCACAGGTTGCGCCGGTGAAAATCGAACAGGCCGGCCGCGATCAGGAGCCCGGTGTACAGCATCAGCCCGGCGAGCGCGGCCGCGTAGGCCCCGGCGTCGGGCGGGCCATAGAGCAGCCACCCGGTGCGCGTCACTGTCTCGAGCCGCGGCAGAAGCAGCGCAATGGCATCGACGGCCCAGCGCGCCACCTCGTGCGGCAGCGAAGCGTCTGCCAGCGGGCCGCCGGCGATCGACTGGATCGCGGCCATCGAGCGGGCGAGAACGTAAAGCCCGGCGCTCGCCGCGATCGCGGGCACCAGCTGTGCGAGCGTCATGGAGAAAAAAAGTGCCGCCGCTGCAACCAGCGCAGTCTCGCAGGCGAGCGACAGTGCCCATAGCGCCACCGTGCCCGCGCTCGCCCAGAGCAGCAGCGGAGCCGCGCAGGCCACGGCGAGCGCGGCCCCGCACAGCGCAAAGCCGGCGAGTCGCCCGAGATATTGCGTGGAGCGCGACAGCGGCAGCGACAGCATCCGCTCGAGCTCCTTGTCGTTGATCTCGCGCAGCGTGCTCGAAGCCACGTGCGCGGCGATCAGGAACACGGCGCTCGCGCGCAGCAGCGCCGCGACGATCGAAGCCTGCAGCGCCAGGCTCTCGGTGAGCGCCACCTGCGAAAGAAATGCCGCCAACCCGAGGGCGAGGGCGATGCTCGCGGCAGCGAGCCAGGGCAGGCCGCCGCGGCGCGCCTCCAGCAGCACGAAACGGGCGAGAATGGCAGCTGGCATGTCTTCATTTGTAGACTAGTCGCGGGATCCCGCTAATGCAACCCGCGCATCTCTCCGAGCCGGTGTTTGCGCGCCTGGCCAACAGCGTCTGGGCTTTCAGCCAGGACTATTGGCGCCTGGTGGTCGCGGCGATGCTCGCCACGCTTCACGTCGCGGTGTTCCGCGGCGTCGCCGACCCATGGGCGCGCGCGCTCCTCCTCGTGCACCTCGGCCTGCTGCTGCTGTGGCAGCCGTTCCTGCGCGCCGAGCAGCGCATCTCGCCGATGCAGGGCTTCATCCTTTCGCTGGTCGCGTTCGGCGTCATGCTGGCGCTCGACTGGTGGCTGCTCGCGTTCTGGGTGGTGGTGCTCGCCGGACTGGTGGGCGGCAAGGTCTACCAGCACCACGCGCGCTGGCAGCGGCTGAGCTACCTGGTGGTGCTGGCGTATCTTCTCGCGCTGCTCGCGGTGGTGATCCTGCCCGAGATCGCCCCGAGCCCGGAAATCAGCCCCGAGATCCGCAGCGCCGCCGAATATCTGCTGCCGCTTGCGTTCGTGCTCATCCTGGCGCTTCCGGCGGAGCCCGAGCCGGCCGATACGGCGCAGGTGATCGATTTCTTCTACAGCATGTTCCTGATGCTGCTGCTGGTCGTCGTGATCCTGGGCAGCTTCACCTTCATGACGCTGAGGCGAACCGGCTATCTGGAAGCGCTCACCTATACCGTGTTCCTGACCGCCGGTGCGGTGCTGCTCGTCGGGCTGGCGTGGAACCCGCGCAGCGGGTTCGCCGGGCTGAACGTGTTCTTCGTGCGCTACCTCTTCTCCATCGGCCTGCCGGTGGAGCAGTGGCTGCATTTCCTCGCCGAGCTGCTGCAGCGCGAAGCGCGCCCGGAGCGCTTTCTCGTCGAGGCGCTCAGCGGCCTCGCGCGCCTGCCGTCGGTGTCCGGCGTGAGCTGGAAAGCCGCCGAGGCGAGCGGCGAAAAAGGCGAGCGCACGCCGCATGCCGTCGACTTCGAGAACAGCGCCGTTTCGCTGCGGATCTACTCGCGCTACCGCCTGAGCCCGGCGCTGCTCTGGCACCTGCACCTGCTCGGCCAGCTGCTCGGCGAGTTCTACATGGCGAAGCTGCGCGAGGAGCAGCTGCGGCAGGCGAGCTATGTCCAGGCGGTGCACGAGACCGGCGCGCGCATGACGCACGACATCAAGAACCTGCTGCAGTCGCTGAACGTGCTCTGCTCGGTCGCGGCGCGCGACCATGACCGCGATTCCACGGAGCTGCAGGCGCTGATCCGGCGGCAGCTGCCGCTGATCACCCAGCGGCTGTCCGAGACGCTCGCCAAGCTGCAGCGCCCGGATGCCGCGGCGGAAAGCTACGTGCCGGCGCAAACCTGGTGGGATGCGCTCGCGCGCCAGTACCGCGGCGAAGGCGTCGAGTTCGAGGCGAGGAAGCTGCCGCAGGACGCTCGCCTGCCGCGATCGTTGTTCGACAGCGTCGCCGATAACCTGATCCGCAACGCGCTCGCCAAGCGCGCCACGCGCGTGCATGTCTCCCTCGATTGCGACAGCAGCATCGCCCTGCGGGTGCGCGATTCGGGAAGCGCCGTGCCGCGCGAAATGGAATCGACGCTAATGCGCGCCCCGGTGGAATCTGCGAGCGGCTTGGGCATCGGCCTGTATCAGGCGGCGCGCCAGGCGGAGTCGAGCGGCTATCAGCTCGCTCTCGAGAGCAACCTGGACGGCGATGTCTGCTTCGCGCTGACCGGACCCGCCGCCTAGGGAAGCACGCCCGCGGCGATGAGCTTGCCGTAGAGCTCGCCGACCGTGATCCAGGTGAATTGATCGTCGAATTCGCCGTTGGCCGCGCCGTTTGGCGCGGGCACATGAAAGACAAAGATCGGGTCGCCGTTCAGGTTGGCCGCCTCGTCGACACCGGTTCCGCCACCGGACGTCGCATTCTTTCCGGTGGAGAAGATGATGGCGCTGACCAGGCTCTGGCTCATGATCTGATTGGCGGCGCCGCCGCAAGTCGTCGCGGTGACGCCGGTCGCCGATTTGCACACCAGCAGATCGTTGGGCTGGCAGCTGATGCCATTGGCCTTCAGGTTCGTGGCATTCTCGAAATGCGGCAGCGTAGAGGTGCCCGAGCAGTTGGTGATGGTCTTCGCCACCGCGTAGCGGATGCGGTTCTGCCATGCGTCCAGCGCGAATCCCGCGCTATCCAGCGTCGGATAGCCGATCGTTACTCCCGGCAGGAGGCCGCCGATGACGCCACCGGGGGTGCCGCCGAAGTAATCCTCAACGTTCGCGGCGTCCTTGCATTCGCCCGCGGCGTTGCGTACCTCCGCGCCGGCGCTGTTTGCGCGCGCAGGGCAGGGCAGGCGCCCATTGACGATCGCGAACGCGAGCACCAGCTCGCGCGCCTGCTCCAGGCGCCGGCGGGTGTCCTCGAAATTGCGCTGCTCGGTCTGCGCGGACAGCGTGTACAGCAGGCTCGACAGCATCAGCGTCACCACGAGCAGCACGATCGCCAGCTCGACCAGGCTGAAACCGGCGCTGCCCGGGAGGCGCTGGCGTGCCGGGCCGCGCATTAGTTGACGTCGACCACGACGATGCGGTCGTTGAAGGGCTTTTTCAAGGCGGGAGCGACGGCAGTGCTCACCGGCTGGCGCTCGAAGTTGCCGGCGGCATTGCCGAATTCCAGGTAGTTGGCGAGCGTGCCGCTTGGGCGTGAGGTGCCGTTGATGCTGCGCCCGGTGAGAATCAGGATGGCGCGCTTGTTGTTGTTGGGGAGGGGGGTCAGATTGCTGACCGTGACACAGTTCGTTCCGGCGATGCAGGCCGGCGCGGCCGGAAGCGCAGCTGGCGTTGTAGTCTGTGCGGCGGCGTAATAGAGGACGCGGTACCACTCGTTGCGCATGAACCAGCCGGTGGTCGGGTCGGTGGAATTCAGCACGGGATGATCGGCCAGAAGCGCAATGGGCATGCTGATGTTCATCTGGTAGCACGTCAGCCCCAGGAGAGTGCAAAGCGCGTCGGAGATGAGGTTGCCGCCGCTGATCGGGATGCTGCCGCTCAGGATCACCCGCACGGAACCGTCCAATGCCATGGCGGTCGACGGGACTGTCGGCGGGACTACTATGCTCCTTCCCGCCGGATCTATGCCGGTCATGGCGACTGTGGTGTCGAATTTGCGCAGCGCCATGCCGACGTTGTTCGCCGTCGCCGCCAGCGTGAAGTTCATCGACGTGCCCGCGCCGAGAAGGGGCACGCTGGCCATGACGGTGCAGTCGACGCTCGCAGCGAGCACCGAGCAGGTAGCGGAACGCAGCGTGGCACCGCCGGTGCGGGTAAATACCGGGGCGGGTGGACTCACCCAGCGCACGAAGGTCGGATCGCACGGCGATCCCGCGCTCGGCGTGCAAGGCGTGCTGGTGCCCGGGGCGTTCGAGAACATGACCGGCAACAGGCCCTTGCAGACGCCGCCCGCGCACGAAGCGCTGTTGCCCTGATAGCTCGCCGTCAGCGACGGGTCCGCGAAGGGCGCGGCAAAGGGATAGACCGGATTGCCGGCCGAGACGTTTGCTCCCCAGTTGTTCGTTGCGTAGACGCCTCTCAAGAGCGGGGCGATTTCGCGCTCCACACGAGACGCGATCGCTGCCTCGATTCCCGGCATGACGTCTGCGACAGTGATCCGAACGACCTGGTCGTTGAACGAGGTCGTCGGCCCGGTCGTGGCGAACGTCGACGTGCCGGTATTGAAGCACTCGATGTAATCGCGCGCGTCCATGGTCGGGGCCGGAGCGCTGCGCGCCTGGTTGCGGGCAGTGCAGCCCGCGCTCGCCGCGACGCTCATCGCCGCACCCGGCGCGATGATCAGGGCCACCGCGGCGTTGGCCTGCCCGTCGACATTCAGCTGGCCAGTGGTGTTCGAGTTGATGGTGAGGGTCGTCGTGCTCGTCACCAGCTGCCAGCCGGGAGCTACCACATACCAAAGCGGCTCCGCCGACGAGTCGACGAGCTTGTCGAGCCCCAGCGTGCGCCAAGGCAATCGACCGACTGTCGCGCAGGTCGGCGCGTTGGGCGGACCGACGTAGGGCGCCGAGATGCCTTCCACGCTGGTGCCGACAAGCGCAGCGCCTTCCGGGCAGGGAAAACGTCCCGGATTGTTCTCGCCGGACTGAGCCGCATTCATCGCCACATAGCCGATCAGTGCCTGTTTCGCCTGACTGAGGACGAGGGCGTTGCGGTTGCGGTCAGACGCGGTGAAGATGCCGGCGCTCAACGCGTCCAGCCGCGAAACCAGGAACCATGACGCGCCAACCACCAGCACAGCGAGCAGCACCAGCAGCGCGGCACCGCGTTGCAGCCGCCGCACGCCGGGGCGCTCAGGGGCGGCCACGCCGCACCTTGATTTCGCCGTCGCCGATCACGTCGCGCACTTCACCGGTGCCGCGGTCGAGCACTTCTCCCGGCTTCAATCCGATGCGCGCCCCGCCGTCACCGGCCGGCACGCGCACTCGCCCGTCGCCGCTGCGGCCCGGATCGCGCAGCCCCTCGGCCGAGCCGTCCTGGAGCGATTCACCGTTTACCCAGACCGTGGAGCGACCCTCGGAGCGGACCACGTAGCCGTCGAGTCGCGTAGTGGGTGAAGCGACGGTCGGCGCTGCGGCAGGCTTGTCCGGCACGCGCGCCTTGCGCCGGGCGTCGAGCGCGGCGCGCTGCTCCGGCGTGAAGAACAGGCGGCCGAATTCCTGCGCCCCGCAGGGACCGGCCGCCGCAGTGAGCGACAGGCCGAGCAGGAAGACGAGCGCTGGCCTCATCGCTTGGCCGCCCGGTCGATGATCGTGATCAGGTCGATCTCGCAATCGGCGCGCAGCCGCGGCACGATGGAGGCGCCGGTGGCCGCCTGGCCGGTGCGCGTGATCAGGCACTGCTTCACCGAGTAGTACGCATTGCCGGAGGCGCGCAGATCGGCAAGGAAGCGCAGCAGGTCTTCCTCGTGCAGCAGAGCGAGCTCCACCTTCATGGTGCTGGCGTAGAAATCCACGTTGGCGGGCTTGCCGGGCGCCGAGATCAGCAGCTTCTGCCGGTCGACGCGGTAGCGCAGGTCGAGCAGCTCGCGCTGAGTGCGGATGCGGGTGATGGCGTCGGCCCATTCCAGCCGGTGCTCCTCGCCCAGGATGTTGAGCTGCTTCAGCTGCTGATAGACGTCGAGCTTCTCCTTGACCTCGCGCTCTTCCTCCGCGATGCGGGTCAGGCGTTCGGTGCTTTCCCTGCGGTCGGCCTCGGCCGCGGCAAGCCGCAGCTGGGCGCTGCGCACCGATTGCTGGGCGCCCCACACCAGGCCGGCGCCGGCGGCGACCAGCGCCAACGCGGCGAGGCCCGGCAGCAGCAGCTTCCTGAGCTCTTCGCGCGTCAGGGTCACGGCAGCCTCCGCGCCAGCGTGACCGTGAAGCGCGGCGCCTCGCCGGACTCCGCGCTGCCGCCGCCGATGTCGCCGGTCAGCGTGCCCTCCGACGTGATATCGAAGGGCAGCTGCGTGCGGACCAGCTCGTAGCCCTGCGATGCGCCGAGCGCCGCGGCGAAGCGCTGCACCTGCGCCGTGATCGCGCGATAGTCGTTGCGCTGGGTGGCGTTGACGCGGCCGGAAAGCTCCAGTGTCTCGGCGGCGTTGCCCTGCCCGGGTTTCGCGGCCGCGGCATCGGGGGGCGCGCCGGCGGGTCGGTCACGCCGCGCGTCCGGGCGCCCCACGCCCCAGTTGAAGCTGTCGAGCTCGATCTGGGGAAACTGCTCGAGCACGCGCGAGACGTGCACGAAGGCCTGCTCGGGCGACGCGCTGCGCTCGGCGATGCGCCGAAACTCGACCACCGCGACCTTCAGGTTCTCCGTCGAGGTCTGGGTCACCGGAAAGCCCGCGGTGATGCGCTCATATTGCGCGGCGGCAAGACGTGCGTCTCGCTGCTGGCTGGCGGCGCGCCCGTGCACCTGCAGCGCGTCGACCCATTGCACGCCGGCGTACAGCGCGCAGGCAGCGAAGCCGAGCGCGCCGGCAGCGACGATGCCGCGCTGCAGCTGCCATACCTGATAGCGGCGCCGCTCGGCGCTGCTTGCGAACTGCTCGCGCGGCGGCTTTTTCGCGGCGAGATGCAGATACAGCGCTTCACCGAGGATCCGCTCGGGCGCACGGCGCACGCCGACGCTGCGCAGCGCCTCGCCTTCGTCGACGGTGTGGAACACGAGCCGGGCGTCGGACACCAGCGCCTGCTCGAAAGTCGAGCGCTGCGCGCGCGGCGCGACCACGAATACCTGCACCGGCGGCCCCTCGCGGGGAAGCACGCGCAACGTGCCCAGGTACTGCGCGAGCCGCAGCATCTCGGAGCGCACGAATATGGCGAGCGCCTGCGGCACCATGTCCACGGTGCGCTCCAGGCGCGCGAACCGCAACCGGCCCGCCTCGATGAAGCACTGCCGCAACCCGGCCCGGTTGATCGTGACAACGAAGGCACGGCCGGCTTTCGCGCCCAGCTTGCGCGCCAGCGCCGGCGCGAGCAGCGGCACCGAGTAGACGCCGGTCAGCTTGGTGCCCGCTTCCTCCAGCGCATCCAGCCAGGGCGCAAGCTGCTGCGTGTTCGTGAACGAGGCGAGCAGCAGCCGTTCGTTGCGCCGCGTGCCGGCCACGTAGCCGAGCGACAGCGCCGCGGCGAGCCGGGTGTCGCGGTAGCGCTGCGCCAGCCGGCGCTGCAGCACGGCCTCGCGGTCGCCGCCGCGCAGGAACGGAATCTGGTCCTCGTGGAAGTCCTCGCCCGCGACATCGACCAGCACGCAGAACAGCTCGCCCTTCAGGCCGCGCAAATGCTCGCGGAACGCCGTGACGCCGAGGTCGTCGCCGGAGAACTTCGTCTCCAGCTCGAGCCCCGCCCCGGCGCTGCGGTAGAGGTAATGGTCCTCGGCCGTGAAGTAGAGAATGCGCCGCGTGGCCATGGCTAGAATTTCATCTTCGAGATCGTGTCGTACACCGGCCCGAGGACCGACAGCATCACCCAGCCGAGAATCGCGCCGAGCACCAGCGTCAGGGCCGGCTCGATCATCGCCTGCACCTTGCCGATCGATTCCTTCACTTCGCGGTTGTAGAAATAGCTGACGTTGAGCAGCGCCGTGTCGAGCGCCCCGGTGTTTTCGCCGATGCGCAGCATCCGGATCACGAGCGCCGGGAACACGCCGAGATCCTGGAACGCCGCCGTCAGGTTCTTGCCTTCCGCGATCTGCTGGCCGGCCCGGTGCAAGGCGGCTTCCAGGGGCCGGTTGCCGACGATTTCCTCGCAGCTGCGGATCGCGTCGAGGACCGTGATGCCCGAGGCATACATCATGGCGAAGCTCGAGGCGAAACGCGACAGGATGATCTTTCTCAGGATCGGGCCGATCAGCGGCATGGTGATCTTGTAGTGGTCCACGGCGTACTCGACGGCCGGGTTTGTCCGCATTGCAAGCTTGAGGCCGAACCAGGCGGCGAACGGCGCGGCGACGACGGCCCACCAGTAGTTCACGAAAAAGTCGGACACCGCCATCAGGATGCGCGTCTGCAGCGGGATGTCCTGCCCCATGTTGCGGATGAACCCGGTCATCTGCGGCACCAGGTAGACCATCAGGAAGAAGGTGACCAGCAGCACGACGCTGCCGACGAACGCCGGGTACATCAACAGCTTCTTTGTCTGCGCGGCAAGCTCGTCCTCCCACTTCAGCGACTCGGAGAGGCTGCGCAGCACCTCGGGCAGCTTTCCGGTCTGCTCGCCGGATCGCACGAGGCTCACGAACACCCTGCCATACACCTCGGGGTACTCGGCGAGCGCTTGCGACAGGTTACGGCCGCCTTCGATCGATTCGATCATCCCGGACACCACCTCCCGGAAGCGCGGGTTCTCGACGCTCTCGCGCAGGTCGGCCAGCCCCTCCATGACCGGCACCCCGGCGCTGGCGAGCTGCTCGAGGTGAAAGCAGAAGTTGATCAGGTCCTGGCGCGTGACTTTGCCGCCGCCGATGAGCCGGGAGCGCGTGCTGGAGGGGGCGCCGAGCACGAGATCGAGCTCCATGCGCGCTAGGCGCTGCTCGAGATCGAACAGGTTCACCGCCTCCACCCGGCCCACCACGCTCTTGCCCCGGGCGTCTATGGCCTTGTAGGTGAAGAGGGGCAATGGGCCTCCCGGCGGCTCAGGCCATGCGCTCGGTCAGGTCGACCACGCGCATCAGCTCGTCCAGGCTGGTGGCCCCCTGGCGGACCAGGCGCGCGCCGTCGTCGGCGAGGGTCTTGAAGCCCTGGGCGCGCGCCGCAGCGAGGATCTCGCGCGCGGTGGCGCGGCGCGCCACCATCTCGTCGAGCGCGCCGTCGACCTTGAGGATCTCGAGGATCGACTGGCGCCCGCGAAACCCCTGGTAGTCGCAATGCTCGCAACCGACTGCGCGGTAGAGCGCTGCGGACTCGGTGGGTGTCACGCCGAGCAGCCGCCGCTCCCTCGCGTCCGGGTCATAGGACTGCCGGCAGGTGCGGCACAGCCTCCTCACCAGGCGCTGCGCCAGGATGCCGATGATGTTGCCCGCCAGGATGTCGGGCACGATCCCGATGTCGAGCAGCCGCGGGAAGGCGCCCACCGCGGAGTTGGTGTGCAGCGTCGTGTACACCTGGTGGCCAGTCATCGCGGCGCGGAACGCCATCTCGGCGGTCTCGTGGTCGCGGATCTCGCCGACCAGGATGACGTCGGGGTCCTGGCGCATCATGGCGCGGATGCCGTTCGCGAAATCGAGCTTCGCCGCCTCGGCCACCGAAGTCTGGCGGATCAGCGTCATCGGGTACTCGACCGGGTCCTCGAGCGTCATCACGTTGATGCCGTCGGAGTTGATGTGGTTCAGGATCGAGTAGAGCGTCGTGGTCTTGCCGCTGCCGGTCGGGCCGGTGACCAGGATGATGCCCTCCGGCCGGGCGATCATGCGCTTGAGCAGCTCGAGCTGCTCCTCCTCCAGGCCGAGCTTGTCGAGCGGCACGATGCCCTTTTGCCGGTCGAGGACGCGCAGCACCAGGTTCTCGCCGTGGCTGGTCGGCAGGCTGGCGACGCGGAAGTCGACGACGCGGCCCGACATGGTGGCAGAGATGCGGCCGTCCTGCGGCGCGCGGGTCTCGGCAATGTTCATTTTCGCCATCACCTTGATGCGCACGGCCATCGCCGGCCAGTAGGTCTTGTGCAGCGAGCGGATCTGGCGCAGCACGCCGTCGATGCGGTAGCGGATGCGCAGGAAGTTCTGCTCGGGCTCGAAGTGGATGTCCGAGGCGGCGCGCTCCACCGAGTCGGCGAGCAGCGCCGAGATCAGGCGCACCACCGGCTGCGAGTACTCGTCGCCGTCGACGATGGTCGTGTAGTCGACCTCGCCGGTCTCGATCTCCTTCAGGATGCCGTCGATCGAGAACTCGTGCCCGTAGTAATGCTCGATGGCGCGGTCGATCTCGGTGTCGCCGGCGAGGCGCAGCTCGACCTCGAACTCGCCCTTCAGGTGCGCGCGCAGCTGGTCGATCGCGACGATGTTGTTGGTGTCGGAGAGGGCGACGATGAACTTTTTCTGCTGGCGGTCGAGCGCGACGGGGAACACGCGGTAGCGCCGCGCCATGTCGCGCGGCAACGTCTTGAGCGCCGCCGGGTCGACGATGATGCGTCCCAGGTCCACCGACTGCAGCCCGAGCTTTTCCGACAGCGCGTCGCGCAGCGTCGCCTCGGACACGAAGCCGAGCTGCACCAGCAGCTTTCCTACCGGCATGTGCTGCTTGGTCTGCTCGAGCAGCGCGATGCGCAACTGGTCCTCGGTCAGGATTCCCTGGTCGATCAGGATCTGGCCGATGTGCCGCTTTGCCTGCGGATTGGTGGGTGAATTCATCCGGACGCAATAATGATATCGGGCGCTAGTATTGGCCGCAGGTCAGAATCCACGACCGCAGTCAGAAAGTGTCAATGGCCGAGCTGCTGCACGCGGCTGCGGACCGCGGCAAGCTCGAAGCTCGCGCCGCGTTTCTCCGCCAGCGCGAGCGCGCGCCCGTAGTACTCGAGCGCGAGCTTGGGCTCGCGCAGGTGATCGAGGCTCACCGCGAGGTTGTAGGCGAAGTCGGCGTTGTCCGGGTCGGCGGCAAACGCCTTGGAGTAATACTGCCGCGCCTCGGCCCAGCGGCCCTGCAGCGCGAGCTGGTTGCCGAGCGTGAAATACAGCACGTCGGCGGCCGGGTCGTTGGCCAGCAGCGACTTGACGCGGCTCTCGGCGGCCAGCGGGTCCATGCGGCCTGCGCGCAACTCGATCAGCGCGGCGTGCGCGTGGGAGTCGCGCGGGTCGGACTGCAGCAGCCGGAGGTAGATCGCCTCAGCGGGCTCATAACGCCCGGTGCGCACGTCGATGGCGGCCAGCCCGAGCAGCGCATCGCGGTTGGCCGGTTCCTCGCGCAATACGTCCTGGTAGTCGGCGCGCGCGGTGGCCAGGTTGCCGGCGAGATAGGCGGCATAGCCCGACTCGACCTTTGGATGCACCTGAGGTGCGGCGCGGCGCTCCGGGACGACGATGGGCGAGTCCGGGATGAGGCGCGCGGGCGGGGCGCTCAGAAGGGGCCTGGCCGCTGGCTTAGGTACCGCCAATGTCTGCGTTGGGGAAGAAGCCGCCGCCGGTGCGCGGGCTGGCGTCGGGGAGGGCAGCGCAGCGGACCCCGGAAGACCGGGGATCGGCCCCTGGCCAGTAGGCGCGGCGGCAGGCCTTATCGGCGCAGTGGTCTCGGCGGCCGCCGCAACCAGCGCTTCGCCGGCGGGCCGCGGCGGATTGGCGTTGACCAGGGCATAAGGCGTGCGAAGCTGATACCAGAAGTAGCCGACCGTGCCGAGCGCGAACACGCCGAGCACGCCCATGGCGATGTAAAAGGGCATGCGCGGGTTCGGCTCCTTGAACTTCGCCTCGAATACCTTCCTTGCCGACGCACGGTCCGCGGATCGGGGATCGGCGTCGGGCGCCACCGGGTAGTCAGGCGACTTCTTCTCCCCCGCGAGCGGCGGCTCCTTCACGGCCAGGTCGTCGCTCACGATCTCAAGCGGCTGCGAGATGTCGGGCAGCTCGGGACGCGTGACGACGCGCGTGTTGTCGGCCTCGGGCGCGGCATCGCCTTCCAGGCGCAACTCGCCGGCTGCGCCGCCCGAGTCGCCGCGCGCCCGCTTCTGCGCCTCTTCTTTCGCCTTCTCGGCTTTTTTCAGCGCCTCGAGGAGAAGGCTCATATCACCGCAGCGGCTCGCCCGCCGGCCCGACGGGCGGAGCGATGCGGCCGGGGTTCGGCTTCGTAAAGAAGTCACCGCCCGGGAGCTGGTCCCGGAACCTGCGGAAGTCGCCGTCGGTGCTGGGATCGCGGATCACGCTGGCGCGCAGGAAGATGACCAGCTCCGTTTTCCTCGTCAGATCGCTGCGCGACGAGAGCGCCTCGCCGATGAGCGGGATGCTGCGTAGGCCGGGAATTCCGGCGTCCGTGTTCTCCACCTGGTCCTGCATCAGGCCGGCCAGCACGGCGGTCTCGCCGCTCTGCAGCCGGAGGATCGAATCGAATTCCCGCGTCTCGAAAAGCGGGATGTCGTTCTGGGTCGCCGCGCCCTGCAGCGCCGGATTGGGGTCGCGGGCGCTGCCGACCTGCCGGCGGATCGTCGGCCTCACGTTGAGCACGACGCCATCGGTTTCGTTGATCTGCGGCAGCACCGCCATCATGAATCCCTCGGCGGCGATGTTGGGGGTGGTGGTGAAGGAGGCGTTGACCGTGATGCCGCCGCCGCCCGCGCCAGCGAAAGTGATCGGCTGCGTGGAGGGGGTGATGGTGAAATAGATGATGTCCCGCGTTACCCGCAGGATCGCCGTCTGGTTATTCATCACGCTGAGCTTCGGGCTCGACAGCACCCTGACGTCGCCGAACTGCTCGAGCAGCTTGAGCGTCACCGAGAAATTGTTGGCGGTCGACACGTAGCCGATCAGGAAGGGATTGGGATTGAATCCCGTCGGCGGCGCAATTGCCGGCTGCCTGAAAGTGAAGCCCGTCGGCCCGGACGGCAGGCGCTGCCACTCGATGCCGCGCTGGTACTCGTTTCTCAACTGGACTTCGGCAACCGTGGCCTCGACCAGCACCTGGCGCTTGGCGCCTGCCATGACCTGGTCGAGAAATTCCTGCACCCTTTCCTGCTGTTTGGAGGTCGCCCTCACATAGAGCACTCCGCTCTCGCGGTTGGCGATGACCGAAGCCGCCTCCTGGTAGGTGGGCGCGGGCGGCGCCGCCGGCCCCGGAGCGGTGGCGCTCTGCCCGGCGCCGGGCGCGACCGGCGGCTGCGCCGGGATGGCCGCCGCTGTCGCAGCGGCGGGCAGGATCTTGTCGGTCTCGCGCAGAATTTCCTTCACGTTCTGCACGATCGATTCCCACAGGTTGTTCTCTGCCTTGACGTCGATGGTGGCGGTCGCGCCCGTCGCTGCCGGGCCCGAGGCAGCGGCGGCACCGGTACCGCCGCCGAACAGCGTCGACGCCGTCGACTTCATCGTCACGTTGCGTGCCGCGCTCAGGTAGTCGATCTTGTAGGCGCGCAGGAACGGCGTATCGCGCATCACGATGAGGGTTTGCCCGTCGATTTCCCAGCGCAGGTCTACCTGGCGCCCGATCCGTGACAGCAGCTGCGGCAGCGTCTGGTCGATCGCATTGAGGGTGACGGTGCCGGTGATGTCGGGGCTGATGTCGACATTCAGCCTGGCGTCGCGCGCGAGGGCGAACAGCAATTCCTGCACCCGCACGTTGCTGACGACTACGCTATAGGTTTCCGGCCTGACGCTCGGCTTCGGCCGCGGCAGCACCGGCGCCAGCTGAACCGGCGGCGGAATCGAGCCCTCGGGCCGCGGCTCGCCGGCCCGGATATGCGACTCTGCCGGCTTGACCGGTGCCTGGGCGCAAGCGCTCAGCAGACCTGCCAGCAACGCTACCGCAGCCGTTGTCCCAAACCTCATGGCGCCGCCTAGCTTCCCTCCCGCTGCGAAGCATAGCACGATACCAACTTGAGGAAAGTGGTCTAAGCACCTGTCCTGCTGGCGTTTTCCGGGTCCTGACTAAATTTGGCCGCGGAGTTCCGCGAAGCTGCGCGGCGAGGCCCGAAAGGCCTGCTGGTAGCGCGGCGGTAAACGCTTCCCCGCCTCGATCGCCGCCGCGCGGCTCGGGAACTCGCCGAAAATCACCCGCAGCCGATACTGCCCCCCGCGCGCCACCGGGATGACGAACAGCTCGCCGAGCGGAACCAGCTCGCGCGCGCGCACCAAAAAACGCTCCACGCGCGCCGGGTCGGTGTTGTCCGTGATGAACAGCTCGATGGCAAATTGCTCATCGCGCACGCGCTCGAGCAACTCCTGCGTTGCGGCGATGCGCTCGGTAAGCAGGCGCTGGCCACCCGGTGAGTACCCGCTTAGGCGCTGTACTTGATCTTGCCTCAGGAGTTGGGGGGGCGGAGGTTGCGGAGGGGGTTCCGGTTCTATCGCTGCCGCTGTCGGCACCCGGGCAGCCTGCGCTGGCGGGATGGCTGGTATCTGGGCCGCCGGCGCTTCCAGCTTTATCGCGCGTGCGAAAAATGCCCAATGGACCGCCGCGCCGATCAGTACGCCGGCGGCGAGCGCCACGCCGGCGTACGCGGCCGGCCGCCATGGCTTCCTGAGCCGGGCAAATTCGGAGTCGGCGATTGCCGCGCGCACGTGACGCTCGGTGACCGCGTGCACGTCCTGGGTGAAGGCCGCGAGCAGCGATTTGTCGGCAAGTATGTTAATGCGGCGCGTGAGCCCGCCGGAGGCACGTGCCACCCGGGCCAGCGCGCCCGGCGCGAACACGTCGGGTCCCCGGTAGCCGGCCGCCCGCATGCGGAACGATACGTATTTGGCGACTTCGGGCGCCGACAGCGGGCGCATGCGAAAAGCGTGCGTAATGCGGTCGCGCAGCTGGCGCAATGACGGCTTGGCGAGCGTGGCGTCGAGCTCGGGCTGGCCGAACAGGACCAGCTGCATCAGCTTGTGGCGGTTCGACTCGAGATTCGACAGCAGGCGCACCTGCTCGAGCGTCTCCTCGGGCATGACGTGCGCCTCGTCGATGAGGACCACGACGCGGCGGCCGGCGCCGTACAGCCGGATCAGATGCTCCTGCAGCTCGCGCAGCGCCACCGTGATGCGCTCGTTCGTCAGCCTGAGCTCGAGGTCGTCGGCAATGGCGTGAAGGATTTCGTCGCGCGCGAGCGATGGCGTGGCGAGGTAGATCGTCTCGACGTGCTGCGGCAGCCGCTCCATCAGCACCCGGCACAGCATGGTCTTGCCGCTGCCTACTTCGCCCGACAGCTTGACGATGCCCTCGTCGTGCAGGATGGCGTAGATCAGCGCTTCCAGGGTGGCGCCCCGGTCGGCGCCGTCGAAGAAAAAGTCGGTGTGCGGAGTGATGCGGAACGGCGGCTCGGCGAGCCCGAAGTGCTCCAGGTAAAGCGCCACCGCTATTTGTCCTCGTCGGGGTGCATGCGGCTATAGAGCGTGGTGCGGTTCACGCCCAGCAGCTTCGCCGCCTGGCTGACGTTGCCGCGCGTCAGGCGCAGCGCCGCCTCGATGTAGCCCCGCTCCCAGGCGCGCAGCGTTTCGTCGAGGTTGAAAGCCCCCGATCGCTCCAGCTGACGCACGGCCTGCTCGAGGATCGCGCCGCCTTCGACGGCGGATCCGGGATAAAGGGCCTCGAGGTCGAGCTCGGGCTCGAGCTCCGCCACGGACACGCGCTGCCCGGAATACTTCGTGGTGAGCCGGATCACGACGTTGCGCAGCTCGCGCACGTTGCCGGGAAAGTCGTACAGCGCCCAGCGGGCGGTGGCGTCGTCGTCGAGCTCGAAAGGCTGCATGCCCGATTGCGCCGCATAAAAGCGGCGGAAGTGCTCGAGCAGCTGAAGCTTGTCGCCTTCCATTTCGCGCAGCGGCGGCACGTTCAGGCTGAACACCGACAGGCGGTGGTACAGGTCGGCGCGGAACGCCCCCTGCTTGACGTCGCGTCGCAGGTCGCGGTTGGTTGCGGCGATGACGCGGCAGCGGGAAACCCTGCGCTGCGTTTCGCCTACGCGCTGGTACTCGCCGTTCTCCAGCACGCGCAGCAGCTTCGCCTGCAGCTCGAGCGGCAACTCGCCGATCTCGTCGAGCAGCAGGGTTCCGTCCTGGGCGTCCTCGAAATACCCCGCCTTGTTGGAGGCGGCACCGGTGAACGCTCCCTTGACGTACCCGAACAGGGTCGGCTCGACCAGCGTGGGCGAGATCGCGGCGCAGTTGAGGGTGAGGTAAGGGCGGCCCGAGCGCGGCGAGAGCCGGTGCAGATTGCGCGCGACCAGCTCCTTGCCGCTGCCGGATTCGCCCTCGATCAGCACCGGGTACGGCGAGCCGGCGAATTGCGCGATCTGCTGCTTGAGCTTCGCCAGCACGGGACTCGCGCCGACCAGCTCCGGCGCTTCGGCCGCCGGCAGCTCGAGCGCGCGCGCCAGCAGGCGCCTGAGCAGCGCCGGATCGCTCGGCTTGGCGACAAACTCCCAGGCGCCCAGCGCGCGCGCATGGCGCGCGTTCGCCGCATCGTTCTGGCCCGAGAGCACGAAGATCTTCATGCTCGGGGAATGCGCCAGCAGGTCGGCGATCAGCTGGAAGCCTTCATCGGGCGTGTGCGGCGCCGGCGGCAGGCCGAGGTCGACCAGCGCAAGCGGCGGCGCGTCGCGCAGCTGCCGCAGGAGCTCGATGGCGTGCTGCCGGCTGTCGCAGGCGTGCACCGCGTAGTCGGCCTGCAGGGCGAAGGCCAGCGTATCGGTGATCAGCGGATCGTCGTCGACGACCAGCAGCCCCGGCTTCGCGTCAGGCGCCGGCTGCGGATTCGTCGTCACGGATGCACCTCATGAACGCCCGCTCCAGGTGAGTCTGCGCGTAACGCGCGCAAAGTGCCGCCGGCGAGCCGCGGAAGCGGACCGTTCCCTGGTCCAGCACCGCGATGGACGAACAGAGCTCTTCTACGTCGGCGAGAACGTGCGAAGTAAAGAACAGCGTCCTGCCTTCAGCGCTCAGTCGGCGCAGAACCGATTTCACCGCGACCCGGGTGGCGGGGTCAAGGCCGCTCATCGGTTCGTCGAGGACAAAGAGGTCGCGCTCGACCAGGAAGCAGGAGGCGAGGCCGAGCTTCTGCGTCATCCCCTTCGACAGCTGCCGCACCGGGCGCTCGAGCACGTCGCGCTCCAGCTCCAGTTCCTCCAGCAGCCGTCGCGCGCGCGCCGGCTCGTAACGGGCCCCCGAGAGCTCCAGCATCAGCTCGAGGAACTCCCGGCAACGCAGGTAGTGCGGCGGCACGAAGCGCTCCGGAAGGTAGACCAGGCGCCGGCGCGCCTGCGGCAAGCGGGCGGCGACGCCAAAGATCGCAACGCTGCCCGAGTCGTAGGCGCAGAGGTCGAGCGCGCACTTGATAAGCGTGGTCTTGCCCGCCCCGTTGGCGCCCACCAGGCCGAACGCCTCGCCGGCCGGCACGTCGAGATCGACGCGTTTCAAAGCATCGAGCTTGCCGTAGCGCTTTGCCAGCGCGGCGACGCGCACTGCAGCCTGGTTCGCGGATCCTTCCCTCACGCGATAATATTACGCTGTGCAGCAATCCCCGATCGTTGAAATAGGGAACGTTTCCTTCGGTTACGATCCCGCGCACCTCGTGCTGCGCGACATCGACCTGAAGATCGCGCGCGGCAGCGTGGTCGGCATCATGGGGCAGTCGGGTTGCGGCAAGACCACGCTGCTGCGGATCATCATGGGGGCTTACTTGCCCAGCGGCGGCACCGCGCGCGTGCTCGGGGAGCTCACCGGCAAGCTCGACCGCGAAGGGCTTTACCGCATGCGCCGCAAGATGGGCATGCTGTTCCAGTTCGGCGCGCTGTTCACCGACATGTCGGTCTACGAGAACGTGGCTTTCCCGCTGCGCGAGCACGCCGAGCTCCCCGACGACCTGCTGCGCGACCTGGTGCTGCTGAAGCTGCAGGCGGTCGGGCTGCGCGGCGCGGCCCGGCTGATGCCGACCGAGCTCTCCGGCGGCATGGCGCGACGCGTCGCGCTCGCGCGCTCGATCGCGCTCGATCCGCAGCTGATCCTGTACGACGAGCCGTTCACGGGCCTCGACCCGATCTCGTTCGGGGTCATCGTCCGCCTGATCCGCGAGCTGAACGATTTGCTCGGCGCCACCTCGATCATCGTCACGCACGACGTGCAGGAGGCGCTCGGCGTGGTCGACTACGTCTACTTCATGGCGGCGGGCCGCGTCATCGCCCAGGGCACGCCCGACGAGATCCGCTCGAGCTCCGAGCCCTTCGTCAACCAGTTCGTCAACGGCAAATCCGAGGGCCCGGTGCCGTTCCACTATTCCGCGCCCGACTACGGCGCCGATCTCGAGCTTGCCGCCGCCTGACATGCAGATCGTCGATGCTCTTCGCCAGCGGCTGGAGCGCCTCGGCGCCGGCGTGACCTCCCACGTGTGGCGGCTGGGCTTCGCCAGCCGCTTCCTCGCCTACCTGGTCGTGCATTCGGGCACCGCGCTGCGGCGCTTTCGCCTGACGATCGCCGAGATCTATTTCGCAGGCGTGCTGTCGTTGATCATCATCCTGGTCTCGGGACTGTTCGTCGGCATGGTGCTCGCCCTGCAGGGCTATGACACGCTGCAGCGCTTCGGGGCTTCCGAGTCGCTCGGCGTGCTGGTCGCGCTGTCGCTGGTGCGCGAGCTCGGCCCGGTCGTCGCGGGACTGCTTTTCGCCAGCCGCGCCGGCTCGGCGATCACCGCGGAAATCGGCCTGATGAAGGCGACCGAGCAGCTGTCGGCGATGGAAATGATGGCGGTCGATCCGGTGGCGCGCGTGGTGGCGCCGCGCTTCTGGGGCGGCGTGATCTCGATGCCGCTCTTGGCGGCGCTGTTCTCCGCCATGGGAATCTTCGGCGGCTACCTGGTCGGCGTGCAGCTGATCGGCGTCGACGCCGGCGCGTTCTGGTCGCAGATGCAGGCCGCGGTCGACCTGCGCAACGACATCGTCAACGGCATCATCAAGAGCGTCGTGTTCGGCGTCGCGGTGACCTGGATCGCGGTATTCGAGGGCTACGACGCCCCGCCGACCGCGGAGGGCGTGTCGCGCGCCACGACGCGCACGGTGGTTACCTCGTCGCTCGCCATTCTCGCGCTCGATTTCGTGCTCACCGCGCTCATGTTCACCGGAGGAGGTCACGGACAATGAACCGCTCGGCTATCGATCTGTGGGTCGGAATCTTCGTCGCGGCGGGCCTTGCGGGGTTGCTGTTTCTCGCGCTCAAGGTCGGCAACCTCGCCTCCTTCAACACCGCGCCGGCCTACCAGGTGTATGCCAAGTTCGCCAATATCGGCGGCCTGAAGTCGCGCGCGCCGGTGAAGAGCGCCGGCGTGGTGATCGGCAGGGTCGCCGACATCCGCTTCGACAATGAAAGCTACGAGGCGCTCGTCGCGATCAACCTCGACGCCGCCTACCAGTTCCCGCGCGACACGACCGCCAAGATCCTGACCTCGGGAATCCTCGGCGAGCAGTACATCGGGCTCGAGGCCGGAGGCGACGGCGTGATGCTGAAGAACGGCGACCGCCTGCGCCTGACCCAGTCGGCGGTGGTGCTCGAGAACCTCATCAGCCAGTTCCTGTTCAGCAAGGCGGCCGAACCGGCCAAGGAACCGGCGAAGTGAGGCTCCCGGCGAGCGCAGTGCTGCTTGCGTTTCTGGCGGCATGCGCCACCGCGGACGGCGATCCACGCGATCCATTCGAAGGATTCAACCGCGGCGTGTACAAGTTCAACGAGGCCGTCGACGCGGCGATCGCCAGGCCGGTGGCGACGGCTTATCGCGATCTGCTGCACGAGGAGATCCGCAGCCGGGTGCGCAATTTCTTTTCCAACATCGCCGACCTCTTCATCGGCGTCAACAACCTGCTGCAGGGCAAGCTCCAGGACGGCGTGGAGGACTGGGCGCGCTTCGCCTTCAACAGCACCTTCGGGCTGCTGGGCATTCACGACGTGGCGTCCGACATGGGCATCGAGAAGCACAACGAGGATTTCGGCCAGACCCTGGGCCGCTGGGGAGTTGGCGATGGTCCGTATCTAGTGCTGCCGATTCTGGGCTCAAGCACGCTGCGCGACGGCGTCGGAACCGCGGCCGACATCTATACCGATCCGGTCGGCGATTTCAGGCCGATTCGGCTGCGCAATTCCGCGGTCGCGCTGCGCCTGGTCAGCGTGCGCGCCGATCTGCTCGACGCGAGCCGCATCCTGGAGGAGGCGGCGCTCGACAAGTACGTATTCCAGCGCGACGCCTACCTGCAGCGCCGCAGGAGCCTGATCTACGATGGACGGCCTCCGCGCGAGGAACGCATTCGAGAAGAGCGCAGTTTCAAAACGCCCGTCAACGTGGAGCCTGCCGCGGGCGTTGATAATTTGAGGGTTGTACAACATGCGCACGATCGCTAAAGCCGCTCTGTGTCTTTTCGCCGCACTTCTGCTCGCCAGCGCGCAGGGCCAGGAAGCGACGCCCGACGTGCTGGTGAAGAACGTGACGCTCGAGGTGGTGGAGCTGATCGCCAAGGACAAGGAGATCCGCGGCAATCGCAACAAGCTGATCGAGCTGATCAACGAGAAGGTGCTGCCGCACTTCAATTTCACCGGCATGACCGCCCTCGCGATGGGTCAGAGCTGGAACAAGGCGGACGCCGAGCAGAAGAAGCGCCTCACCGAGGAATTCAAGACCCTGCTGGTGCGCACCTACGCCAGCGCGCTCGCCGCCTTCGCCGAGCAGAAACTCGAATTCCGGCCCCTGCGCGCCAAGCCGACCGACACCGACGTCACCGTCAACGTGCGCGTGCTGCAGCCCGGCGCGCAGCCGGTGCCGATCGACTACAGCATGGAAAAGACCGCCCATGGCTGGAAGGTCTACGACGTGATGGTAGGCGGCGTGAGCCTGGTGGCAAATTACCGGACCGAGTTCAACAACACCGTGCGCGAGTCGGGGATCGAGGGCCTGATCAAGAGCCTGAGCGCGAAGAACCGCACGCTCGAAGCCGCCGGCGCGGCGCCGCAGAAATGATCCGGCGCGAGGGCCGCCGCATCGTCGTCAGCGGGCCGGTGACCCTGGCCAATGTCGCTCGCCTGCTCGAAGAAGGCCGGCGCCACCTCGAAGAAGGGGTGCAGAGCGTGGATCTCGGCGAAGTCACCGAAATGGATTCCTCCCTGCTCGCGCTGCTCCTCGCCTGGCTGCGCGACGCCAAGGCGCGCCAGCAGGAAGTCACCTTTACCAACCTTCCCGCATCGCTGCAGACGATCGCCCGTCTGTACGGCGTGGACCGCCTCCTGCCCGCCGCCGCGCCGCACCACTGAACGCCATCGAGGTCAGGCAGCTCGAGAAGCGCTTCGGCGCCGTGCGCGCGCTCGCGGGCGTGAGCCTCGCGATCGGGCAGGGTGAGTTCTTCGGCCTGCTCGGCCCCAATGGCGCCGGCAAGACCACCCTCATCAACGTGATTGCCGGCTTGGCGCGGCCCGATTCGGGGGCGGCAAGCGTGATGGGCGCGAACGTGGTCGAAGACTATCGGCGCGCGCGGCGCATGCTCGGCGTGGTGCCCCAGGAGCTGGTGTTCGACCCGTTCTTCACCGTGCGCGAGACGCTGCGCATCCAGTCGGGCTACTTCGGCATCCGCGGCAACGACGCCTGGATCGACGAGGTGATGCACCATCTGGACCTGACAGCGAAGGCAAACGCCAATATGCGCGCGCTCTCGGGCGGCATGAAGCGCCGCGTGCTGGTGGCGCAGGCGCTGGTGCACAAGCCGCCGGTGATCGTGCTCGACGAGCCGACGGCTGGCGTCGACGTCGAGCTCCGGCAGGGCCTGTGGCAGTTCGTGCGCCGGCTCAACCGCGAAGGTCACACGATCGTGCTGACCACGCACTACCTCGAGGAGGCCGAACTTCACTGCAACCGCATCGCGATGCTGAAGGCGGGCCGCGTTGCCGCGCTCGACTCGACCAGGAACCTGCTCGAGACCTTTTCGGGCCTGCAGCTGCGCGTGCGGCTCGATGCGGAGCGGCTGCCGGAGCCGTTTCCGGCGCAGGTGATCGCGCGCGACGGACCGCTGTTCACGCTGCGCCTGCCGAGCGCCCGCGAGCTCGAGGCGGTGCTGGCGAGGCTGCGCGAGAGCGCCATCGGCATCGTCGAGCTGGAGGTGCAGCCGCCCGATCTGGAAGAGGTGTTCCTGCGACTGACCGGGCGGCAGTCGTGACCGGCTTCCGGACGCTGTTCCTCAAGGAGCTGCTGCGCTTCTGGAAAGTGAGCGTGCAGACCGTCGCCGCGCCGGTGCTGAGCGCGGCTCTCTACCTGATCATTTTCGGGCAGGCGCTGGAAGGACGCGTGCAGGTGTACGAAGGCGTGCGCTACACCTCGTTCCTCGTCCCGGGCCTGGTCATGATGAGCGTCCTGCAGAACGCGTTCGCCAACAGCTCATCCAGCCTGATCCAGTCGAAAATCACCGGCAACATCGTGTTCATCCTGCTGTCGCCGGTCTCCCACCTCGAGTTCTTCAGCGCCTACGTGCTGGCCGCGGCGATCCGCGGGCTGGTGGTGGGCGCCGGGGTGCTCGTCGTGACCGTCTGGTTCGTCGAGCTGCGGCTCGGCGCGCCGCTCTGGGCATTCGCGTTCGCGCTGCTCGGAGCCGCGCTGCTCGGGGCGCTCGGCCTGATCGCCGGCATCGTCTCCGAAAAGATCGATCAGCTGGCGGCGTTCCAGAACTTCGTCATCATGCCGCTCAGCTTTCTTTCCGGCGTGTTCTATTCGATTCATTCGCTGCCCGGCTTCTGGCAGAAGCTGTCGCACGCCAACCCGTTCTTTTACATGGTCGATGGCTTTCGCTACGGCTTCCTCGGCGCGTCCGACGTGCCTCCCTACGCCAGCCTGGCGGTGCTCGGAGTAAGCTTTTTGATCGTCAGCCTGATCAGCCTCGGGCTGCTCAAGGCCGGGTACAAGCTGAGGTATTGAATGGTGACGCCTGAAAGCGTGACGACGGGGATCGCGGCGGGGCTCGCCTGCGAGCATGTGGAAGTGGTCGGCGACGGACAGCATTTCCAGGCGCTGATCGTGTCCGGCGAGTTCGCGGGAAGGAGCCGCGTGCAGCGCCATCAGCTGGTTTACGCGGCGCTCGGCGAGCGCATGCGCGAGGAAATCCATGCCCTTTCGATGCGCACGCTGACACCCGAGGAGTGGAAATCGGGTGGATAAGCTGCGCATCACCGGCGGGCGCCCGCTGCAGGGCGAGGTGCGGGTCTCGGGTGCTAAGAACGCTGCCCTGCCGATCATGTGCGCGGCGCTGCTGACCGACCAGCGCGTGACTCTCAGCAATGTGCCGAGCCTGGTGGACGTCTCGACGATGGGCAAGCTCCTGCGCCAGATGGGCGTGGAGGTCCACCGTCCGGCCGACGGGCAACTGACGCTGCGCGCCGCCGCAATCAGCGACCCGACGGCGTCGTACGAGCTGGTTAAGACCATGCGTGCCTCCGTGCTGGTGCTCGGGCCGCTGCTCGCGCGCTGCGGGCGCGCCAGGGTATCGCTACCCGGGGGCTGCGCGATCGGCTTGCGGCCGGTCGATCAGCACGTGAAGGGTCTGCAGGCGATGGGGGCCAAGATCAGCGTCGAGCACGGCTACATGCATGCCAGCGCCGGGCGGCTGCGCGGGGCGCGCGTGGTGATGGATCTCGTCACGGTGACCGGCACCGAGAATCTGCTGATGGCGGCGGTGCTCGCCGAGGGCGAGACGCTGCTCGAGAACGCGGCGCGCGAGCCCGAGGTGGTGGACCTCGCCAGGTGCCTGTCGGCGATGGGGGCGCGCATCGAGGGAGCAGGCAGCGATGCAATGCGGATCGAGGGCGTGGCTTCGCTGCGGGGCACCGCACACCGGGTCATGCCGGACCGCATCGAGCTAGGCACTTATCTGGCGGCCGCAGCCGCCGCGGGCGGCAAGGTGAGACTGACCGACGCCGCGCCCGATTCGCTCGATGCGACGCTGGAAAAGCTGCGCGAATGCGGCGCAAGGATCGAAGTGGCGGATCGCTCCATCGAAATCGAAATGGCTGCCCGGCCGAAGGCCGTGAGCCTGCGCACCGCGCCTTACCCCGGCTTCGCCACCGACATGCAGGCCCAGTTCATGGCGCTCGCCAGCATCGCTCGCGGCACCGCGCGAATCACCGAGACGATCTTCGAGAACCGCTTCATGCACGCGCTGGAACTGCAGCGGCTGGGCGCCCAGATCTCGATCCAGGGCAACACGGCGGTGGTCAAAGGCGTCGAGCGGCTGCAGGCCGCCGCCGTCATGGCGACCGATCTGCGCGCATCGGCGGGCCTGGTCATCGCCGGCCTGGTGGCCGATGGCCAGACCGTGGTCGATCGCATCTATCACCTCGACCGCGGCTACGAGGCGCTCGAAAAAAAGCTCGCCGCGCTCGGCGCCAGGATCGAGCGCACCCGGTGAAATTGCGGTAAAATTCAGAGTCTTATCGGCCCCATCGGGGCCTTTTTCGTTTATGGTCAAGATCAGCATCGCGCTATCCAAGGGGCGCATCTTCGACGAGACGGCGCCGCTGCTGGAGCGCGTCGGTATCCGGCCGAACGACGACCCCGAGCAATCGCGCAAGCTGGTGCTTGCCACGAACCGGAGCGACGTGCAGCTGATCGTGGTGCGCGCTTCGGACACGCCGACCTATGTCGAGCGCGGAGCCGCGGATCTCGGCGTAGCCGGACGCGACGTGCTGGCCGAGCACGGCGGCGAGGGGCTGTACCAGCCGGTCGATCTCGGCATCGCCGCCTGCCGGATGATGGTCGCGGTGCGCAAGGGCTTCGATTACGCAGGCGCGGTGCGGCAGGGCGCGCGCCTGCGCGTTGCGACCAAGTACGTCAACATCACCCGTGAGCACTTCGCCGCGAAAGGCGTGCATGTGGACCTGATTCGCCTTTACGGGTCGATGGAGCTCGCGCCGCTGGTCGGTCTTGCCGATGCGATCGTCGATCTCGTTTCCACCGGCCACACCTTGCGCGCCAACAGCCTCGTTCCGGTCGAGGAAATCATGCCGGTGTCGGCGCGGTTGATCGTCAACCAGGCGGCGCTCAAGACCAAGCGAGCCGTGCTGCAGCCGCTGATCGACGCCTTTTCGAAAGCCGCCGGCCGATGAAGCTGCGGCGCCTCGCCACGCGCGACGCCGGGTTCGAAGCCGAGCTGGCGGCGCTGACGCGCCACGCGGCGCTGCAGGATGCGGCGGTGCAGGAATCGGTACGCGCGATCCTCGCCGATGTGCGCTCTCGCGGCGACGAGGCCGTGCTCGACTACACGCGCAAATTTGATCGCGTCGCGGCGCGCTCGCTGGCCGAGCTCGAGGTGCCAAGGGAAAAGCTGCAGCAGGCGCTGGAGTCGCTGCCACGCGAGCAGGCCGGCGCGTTGCGCGAGGCGGGCGAGCGCATCCGCGACTTCCACCGGCGGCAGCTACAGAGCTCCTGGGACTACACCGACCAGGACGGCACGCGCCTCGGCCAGCGCGTGACCGCCCTCGATCGCGTCGGGATCTATGTGCCGGGCGGCAAAGCGGCGTACCCGTCCTCCGTTCTGATGAACGCGCTCCCGGCCAAAGTCGCCGGCGTGCGCGAGCTGGTGATGGTGAGTCCCGCTCCCAAGCCGCTGGTTCTGGCTGCCGCGGCGCTCGCCGAGGTGGACCGCGTGATCGGCATCGGCGGCGCGCAGGCAGTCGGCGCGCTCGCGTACGGCACGCGGAGCGTGCCGCGCGTCGACAAGATCGTCGGTCCCGGCAACGTCTATGTCGCCGAGGCCAAGCGCCAGGTGTTCGGGCAGGTCGGCATCGACATGGTTGCCGGGCCGTCGGAAATCCTGGTGATTGCGGACGGCCGTACGCCTGCCGACTGGCTGGCGATGGACCTGTTTTCGCAGGCCGAGCACGACGAGGCAGCGCAGGCGCTTCTGCTTTCCCCGCAAGCCTCTTATCTCGATCAGGTCGAGCTTTCGATGAAAAGGCTTCTTCCTGTGATGCCGAGGCGGAAGATCATCGCCGCGTCGCTGCAGGCGCGTGGAGCGCTCATCGAGACGCGCGACCTCGAGGAGGCGTGCGCGCTTGCCAACCGCATCGCGCCCGAGCATCTCGAGCTGTCGGTGGAGGACCCGCAGGCCTGGCTGCCAAAGCTGAAACACGCGGGCGCCATTTTCCTCGGCCGCTGGAGCTCCGAGGCGATCGGCGACTATTGCGCGGGGCCGAACCACGTCCTGCCCACTGCCGGCAGCGCGCGCTTCTCCTCGCCGCTCGGCGTCTACGATTTCCAGAAGCGCTCCAGCGTCATCGGCGTGTCGCAGGCCGCGGCGGCCAGGCTCGGCAAGCTGGCCGCGGTCCTGGCCGAAGGCGAAGGGCTGACGGCCCACGCCCGCTCGGCGCAGATGAGATTCAAATGAGCCCCGAGAAGCTGGTGCGCCCGGAAATCCTCGCGCTGACCGCTTATCAGGTGCCGGAAGCGCAGGGCATGGTGAAGCTCGACGCCATGGAAAACCCCTACCCGCTGCCGCCCGCGCTGCGGCGCGAGCTGGCCGAAGCGCTGTCCCGCGTCAATCTGAATCGCTACCCCGAGCCGACGGGGCGGCGCGTGCGCGAGCTGCTCGCGCGGCGGATGAACCTGCCCGCGGGCATGGAGCTGCTGCTCGGAAACGGCTCCGACGACCTGCTCCAGATCATCACGCTGGCGGTGGCGCGCCCGGGGACGACGATGATGTATCCCGCGCCGAGCTTCGTCATGTACGGCATGAATGCCGCGCTGTGCGGGATGAAAGCCGTGGCGGTGCCGCTGCGCGAGGACTTCTCCTTCGACGCCGGCGCGTTCCTCGCGCGCATGAAAAGCGAGCGGCCGGCGCTCGTGTTCATCGCCTATCCGAATAATCCCACCGGCGTGCTGTATCCGGAGGAAGACGTCCTGCGGGTGATCCGCGCCGCCGAAGGACTCGTCGTCCTGGATGAGGCCTATCACGTGTTCGCCGGCAGGACCTTCATGCAGCGCCTGGGCGAGCACCCGAACCTGGTCGTCCTGCGCACGCTGTCCAAGCTCGGCCTGGCCGGCATCCGCCTCGGCTATCTCGCCGGCCGGCCGCAATGGATCGAGCAGTTCAACAAAGTACGGCAGGCCTACAACGTCAACGTGCTCACCCAGGCGGCTGCGCTTTTCATGCTGGAGCGGCTCGAGGTGCTCGAAGAACAGGCGGCGCGGATCAGAGCCGAGCGCGCAGTACTCGGCGCGGCCCTCGCCGGCCTCCCCGGCGTGACGGTGTTTCCTTCGCAGGCGAACTTTTTCCTGGTGCGCGTTCCACGGGCCGAGCGCACTTACGAAGCGCTGAGGCGGCAAGGCGTGCTGGTGAGGAATCTGCATCCGGGATTGCGCGATTGCCTGCGGATCACGGTCGGCACGCCCGACGAAAACCGTATACTGCTCACCGCCCTCCAGGAAGCGCTTTGACATGCGTAGCGCCGAAGTCGTCCGCAACACCAAGGAAACCCGGATCCGGGTGCGGCTCAACGTCGACGGCAAGGGCGATGCGAAGCTCTCGACCGGGCTGCCCTTCCTCGAGCACATGCTCGACCAGGTGGCGCGCCACGCCCTGCTCGACCTGGACATCGAGGCGCAGGGCGACCTGCACATCGACGCGCATCACACGGTCGAGGACATCGGCATCACGCTGGGGCAGGCGTTCGCCCGGGCGCTCGGCGACAAGGCCGGCGTACGCCGCTTCGGCCACGCCTACGTGCCTCTCGACGAGGCGCTGTCGCGCGTGGTGATCGATTTCTCCGGCCGGCCGGGACTCGAGTACCACGTCAAATTCACCCGCGCGCTGATCGGCGAGTTCGACGTCGACCTGGTGCAGCAGTTCTTCCAGGGCTTCGCCAACCACGCGCAGGTCACCCTGCACATCGACAACCTGCGCGGCGACAACGCGCATCACCAGTGCGAAACCGTGTTCAAGGCGTTTGCGCGCGCATTGCGCATGGCGGCCGAGCCGGACCCGCGCGCGGCCGGCGCGGTGCCTTCGACGAAGGGCTCGCTCTAATTGAGGATTGCCGTCGTCGATTACGGCATGGGGAATCTGCGCTCGGTGGCCAATGCGCTGGAGCATGTCGCCCCCGGCGCCGAAGTCCTGGCTACCGCCGATCCGGCGGCCATCCGGTCCGCGGAGCGGGTCGTGGTGCCCGGTCAGGGCGCGATGCCCGACTGCATGCGCCAGCTGGCCGCGAGCGGGGCGCGCGAGGCAGTCATCGAGGCGGCCGGGGCCAAGCCCTTCCTCGGCATCTGCATCGGCCTGCAGATGCTGTTCGAGCGCGGCGAGGAAGGCGACACCCGGGGCCTCGGATTGCTGCCCGGCAACGTGCCGCGCTTCAGGGTCTCGGGTCTCAAGATTCCGCATATGGGCTGGAACGAGGTGCTGCAGCGGCGGCGCCACGCGCTGTGGGCGGGAATTGCCGACCGCAGCCGGTTCTACTTCGTGCACAGCTACTTCCCGGCGCCGCGCGACGAGGGGCTGACGGCCGCCACGTGCGTCTACGGCATGCCCTTTACCTGCGCGGTTGCCCGGGATAACATTTTTGCCGTACAGTTCCATCCGGAAAAAAGCCAGTCTGCGGGCCTGCAACTTCTCTCCAACTTCGTGCGCTGGCGTCCCTGATTTTCAATCGAGCACTAAGTGCTCATCATCCCGGCTATTGACCTGAAGGACGGGCGCTGCGTGCGCCTGAAGCAAGGCGACATGAGCACGGCTACCGTGTTTTCCGACGACCCGGTCGCGATGGCGAGGCATTGGGCGGCCGAAGGCGCCCGGCGCCTCCACATCGTCGACCTGAACGGCGCCATCGCCGGCCGGCCGAAGAACGAGAAAGTGATCCGCGACATGATCGCGGCGGTCGGCGAGCAGGTGCCGATCCAGCTCGGCGGCGGCATCCGCGACCTGGACGCCATCGAGAGCTACCTCGACGCGGGCGTCACCTTCGTGGTGATCGGCACTGCCGCCGTCAAGAACCCAGGGTTCCTGTCCGACGCCTGCTACGCCTTTCCCGGCCATGTCATCGCCGGCCTGGACGCCAAGGACGGGAAGGTGGCGGTCGAGGGCTGGTCGAAGATGACCGGCCACGACGTAGTCGACCTGGCGAAGAAATTCGAGGAGTACGGCGTCGAGGCGCTGATCTATACCGACATCGGCCGCGACGGCATGATGACCGGGGTCAACATCGACGCGACGCTCAAGCTGGCGCAGGCCATCAAGACGCCGATCATCGCCTCGGGCGGCCTCAACAGCCTCAAGGACGTGCAGGCGGTCTGCAGCCAGCTCGCTCCCGAGGGCATCATCGGCGCGATCGCCGGCCGTGCGCTCTACGAGGGCAAGCTCGACTTGAAGAAGGCCCAGGCGACCGCCGACAAGGCGCTCGCCAAGGACTAGCCATGGGGCTCGCCAAGCGCGTCATTCCCTGCCTCGACGTCACCGCCGGCCGGGTGGTCAAGGGCGTCAACTTCGTCGGCCTGCGCGATGCCGGCGACCCGGTCGAGATCGCGGCGCGCTACGACGAGCAGGGCGCGGACGAAGTCTGCTTTCTCGACATCACGGCGAGCTCCGATGAGCGCGACATCCTGCTGCACGTCATCGAGGCGGTCGCCGAGCGCGTGTTCATCCCCCTCACGGTCGGCGGCGGCGTGCGCAAGCTCGAGGACGTTCGGCGGCTGCTCAACGCCGGGGCCGACAAGATCTCGATCAACACCGCCGCGGTGCAGAACCCGGACCTGGTGCGTGAGGCTTCAGGCGTCGTCGGCAATCAATGCATCGTCGTCGCGATCGATGCGAAGAGGAACGGCGCCAGCTGGGAGGTCTACACCCACGGCGGGCGCAAGCCCACCGGCCTGGACGCCGTGCAATGGGCGCAGCGCATGCAGGCTGCCGGGGCGGGGGAAATCCTGCTCACCAGCATGGACCGCGACGGCACGCGCGACGGATTCGACCTCGCGCTCACGCGCGCCGTGTCGGACGCGGTCGGCGTGCCGGTCATCGCCTCCGGCGGCGTCGGCAGCCTCGAGCACCTCGCCGAAGGCGTCATCGAAGGGCATGCCGACGCGGTGCTGGCCGCGAGCGTGTTCCATTTCGGCGAATTCAGCGTGCGCCAGGCGAAAGAGCACATGCGCAGCCGCGGCATCGAGGTCCGCCTATGAACGAATGGCTCGATGAAGTGCCGTGGAACGAGCACGGGTTGATCCCCGTCGTCACGCAGGATTTTTCCTCGGGCAGGGTGCTCACCGTCGCGTGGATGAACCGGGAAGCGCTGGAAAAGACGGTGGCGAGCCAGGAGGCGGTCTATTGGTCGCGCTCGCGCAAGAAACTCTGGCGCAAGGGCGAGGATTCCGGGCACGTGCAAAAAGTGCGCGAAGTGCGCATCGACTGCGACGCGGATGCGCTGCTGCTCAGGGTGGAGCAGGTGGGCGGCATTGCCTGCCATACCGGCCGCGAGAGCTGTTTCTTCAGAAAACTGCAGAACGGGAGGTGGGTGGCGACCGATCCGGTGCTGAAGGATCCGTCGCTGATCTACAAAAAATGAAACCTGGACTCTACGCGACACTCGAGCGCATCGCTGCGACGATCGAGGAGAGAAAGCATGGAGATGCAAAGACCTCCTATGTCGCCCGGCTGCTGTCGCAAGGCGAGGACGCGCTGCTGAAGAAAATCGGCGAGGAGGCCACCGAGACGGTGCTGGCGGCGAAGAGCGGCGACCGCCAGCAGCTGGTGCGCGAGACCGCCGACCTCTGGTTCCATTGCATGATCGTGCTCGCGCGCCACGGCCTGGGCCCCGGCGACGTGCTGGCCGAAATGCACCGCCGCGAGGGCATCTCCGGCATCGACGAGAAGGCCGCCAGGAAGAAATGAACGACCCCAACTGCATTTTCTGCAAGATCGCCCGCGGCGAGATCCCGGCGAAGAAAGTCTACGAGGATGACGACGTGTTCGCCTTCCACGACATCCGGCCGCAGGCGGCGGTGCACTTCCTCATCGTTCCGAAGGAGCACCTGCCGTCGCTGTACGACGCCGGGATGAGCCAGCTGCGGCCCCTGGGCAAGATGCTTGCGCTCGCCGGAGAGCTGGCGCGCAAGGAGGGGGCCGCCGACGGCTTTCGCGCCATCATCAACACGGGGCGCGTGGGGCATCAGGAGGTGTATCATCTCCACATGCACGTCCTCGGCGGGCCCGAGCCCCTCGGTCCGATGCTGCAGAGGAGGAAATAGGAGACGCGTATGGGTTCGTTCAGCATTTGGCACTGGCTGATCGTCCTGGTGATCGTGATGCTGATTTTCGGCACCAAGAAGCTGCGCAACATCGGCGCGGACCTCGGCGGCGCTGTGCGCGGCTTCAAGGACGGCATGCGCGAGGGCGACAAGGCTGCCGACGCCGGCGCCGCGCCGCAGGTGACGGGCAAGACGATCGAGGGCGAAGTCAAGGAAAAGACCGAGCAGAAGGCCTGAGCGCCGGCGCGGTCCCCAGCAAAGGCGCCCGCCCGGGCGCCTTTTTGTTCCCAGGCTGACCAATGTTCGACATAGGATTCTCAGAGCTGCTGGTAATCGGGCTGGTCGCGCTGATCGTGATCGGGCCCGAGAAGCTGCCGCGCGTGGCGCGCACGCTCGGCCACCTCGCGGGCCGGCTGCAGCGCTACGTCGCCGACGTCAAGGCCGACATCAACCGCGAGATCGAGCTCGACGAGCTGCGCAAGATGCGCGACTCGATGCAGAAGGCGGCGAGCGACGTGGAGACCTCGGTCAACACTGAGCTCGCCAAGACCGCAGACGAGCTCAACCAGTCCGTCGCAGCGGCGGCCGAAGGCAAGCCCCCGGAAAACAAGCCGGGATGAGCGACCAGGAAACCTTCATCTCGCACCTGATCGAGCTGCGCTCGCGCCTGGTGCGCGCGGTCGCCGTGGTGCTCGCCATCTTCGTCGTGCTGTTCATCTGGCCCGGCTCCGGGCGGATCTACGACGCCCTCGCCCTGCCGCTGATGCGCGCGCTCCCCGAGGGCGCCAGTATGATCGCCATCGGCGTCGTCACCCCGTTCATGGTGCCCGTGAAGGTGACGGCGCTGGTCGCGTTCATGATCGCGCTGCCGTATGTCCTGTACCAGGCGTGGGCCTTTGTCGCGCCCGGGCTGTACGAGCACGAGAAGAGGCTGGCGCTGCCGCTGGTGATCGGCAGCACGGCGCTGTTCCTGCTCGGCGTCGCTTTCTGCTACTTCTTCGTGTTCGGCAGGGTGTTCGCGTTCATCCACGGCTTCGCGCCGAAGTCGATCACGCCGGCACCCGACATCGAGGCGTATTTCAGCTTCGTGATCACGATGTTCATCGCCTTCGGGGTCACCTTCGAGATCCCGATCGTGGTCATCGTGCTGGTGAGGATGGGCGTGGTGAGCGTCGAGAAGCTGCGCGACGCCCGGCCGTACGCCATCGTCGGCGCCTTCGTCATCGCCGCGGTCGTCACGCCGCCCGACGTGCTGTCCCAGCTGCTGCTCGCCATCCCGATGTGCCTGCTTTACGAGGCCGGGCTCGTCCTGGCCCGCTTCGTCAAGGCCGCCGAAAGCAGCCAGCCGGACCTCACAACAAAGGGGGAGATCTGATGCGCGCGCTTTTCGCCATCGTTGCATTTGCCGTCGCCAGCAATGCGTTCGCGCAGCTGCTTACGGAGAAGCAGTTCTTCACGCTGCCGCAATACACCACTGTAGGCGGCAAGCCGATCAAGAACGTGCGGGTCGGCTACGAGACCTACGGCAAGCTCAACGCCGCCGGCGACAACGCCGTGTTCGTCCCGCACTTTTTCTCCGGGACCTCGCATGCGGCAGGACGCTACAAGGCCGACGACAAGGCTGCCGGCTACTGGGACGCGATCATCGGCCCGGGCAAGGCGATCGATACCGACAGATATTTCGCGGTGAGCGCAGATACGCTGGTCAACCTGAATGTAAAGAGTCCTGCGGTCGGCACCACCGGGCCTTCGACCATCAATCCGGATACCGGGAAGCCCTACGGCTCGGCATTTCCCGTCGTTTCGATGCGCGACTTCGTCCGCGTCCACAAGGCGCTCATCGATTCGCTCGGCGTCAAGAAGCTGAAGGCGGTGGCCGGGGCATCGGGCGGCGCGATTCAGGCCATGGAATGGGGCGCGGCGTACCCGGAGCTCGTCGAGCGCGTGATCCACGTCATCGGCCCCGGCCTGGACATCCATCCGTACGTCATCGCCATGCTCGACGCCTGGGTCGCCCCCATCAAGCTCGATCCGAACTGGAAGGGCGGCGACTATCACGGCGGCCCAGAGCCGGCTGCAGGACTGGCGCAATCGCTCAAACTGGTGACGCTCACCACGGTGCATTTTGCCTGGGCGGAAAAGCTGCACGGCTACAAGTGGGCGTCCGAAGGCGGCAATCCGGCCGATGCCCTGGGCAACCTGTTCGCCATCGAGGATGCCCTGAACAAGGCGGGGCAGGCGCGCGCCGGCGCCACCGATGCGAGCCATTTCGTGTGGATGGCGAAAGCCAACCAGCTCTACAACGTCGAAAAGGAGCAGGCGCGAATCAGGGCGAAAGTGCTGTTTCTGCCGGCGAAAACCGATCTGCTGTTCCCGCCCGAGCTGTCGCGCAGGGCGGCCGACAAGCTGCGCGCGCAGGGCAACCACGTCGAGCTCTACGAGATCGACGGCACCGGCGGCCACCTAGACGGGCTGTTCTCGATCGGCAAGGTCGCCGATCAGATCCGCGCTTTCATGGAGAAGTAGAAATCGGGGTCTAGCTCACCGCCTGTCGAGCATGAAGAGCAGCAGGATCACGATGAGCACCAGGAGGAGCGCGGCCGCGGAGATGTCGGCGCCCGCCGGAAGCGAGTCGATCCGGCCCGCGAGCTGCTGCACCTCGTCGTCGGTGAGCGCGTTCGCACGCTCGGCGGCCGCGGCGGGGGCAACGCCCAGCACGGCGAGCTGCTTCTGCACGTCGGCGCGCGCGAGGAAGCCCGTCAGCTTGCCGCGCTCGGCCTGGCGCTGTGCCGCAAGCGCCTCATCGACGCCGATCAGGGCGGCCTGGGTCTGCGCCGCGTAAGGCAGGGCGACGAGGCTCACGGCAAGGAAGCGGCAGATGAAACGGCGGAGGAACGCTTTCATTGGATGTCTCCTCAGTGCCTTCTGTCGACGAGGAAAATGAACAGGAGCAGGATCAGTATGATTGCCAGCGCAACTTCGGTGCCGACCCCGCCGGCCGGCAGCGTGTCGATCCGCCCGGCGATCAGCTGAGCTTCGTCGTCGGTGAGCGCATTCACGCGCTCGCCCGCCGCCGCCGCGCCGACACCGAGCGCCGCCAGCTTCCTCTGCGCATCCGCGCGCGCCACGAAATCCTTCACCTTGGCGCGCTGCGCCTCGACGTTGGCAATCGCCTGCCCGGTGCCGATCATCGCCGCCTGCGTATTCGCCGAATACGGCAGCACGATGCTGCTAAGGATGACCAGCCTGCATATAAACCGCTTGAAGAACGCCGTCATGTGATCCTCTTATCGGGGTTTGGAGGAAGAACTATAGCGCCAGACCCCAAGTCCGGCCAGCGTGCGCCGCTATGCGTTTAACCCAGCTAAAGCTCTGATGTGCTGCACGGCGCTGCGGCCGAGGGCGGAGAGCGCGTAGCCGCCTTCTAGGGCGGAGACGATTCGGCCCTTGGCGTGGCGATCCGCGATCGCCTTTACCTGTTGGGTGACCCAACCGTAGTCGGCGTCGGTGAATATGCCGGAGCCACTCACTTTTCGGGGCACGGACGCGAAGGAATTTCCTATCCTTTACGGTCCGAAGCGGACTTCCAGTAACGTCCGTGTCCGATCTCCAGGCTCCTGTCAGCAATGTCCGCTTCGGCTCCGAAACCAGCCATAGGTGCTTGCCTACTATTGGAACGTTGCACAATGCTTCCGTTGTGCATTAACTCCGCATCCCGGCAATTCATCAGAGGTACTGCTGGATCTGCTGCAGGCTTGGAGGGAAGAACAAGTCCTCGATCGCCGGTTGCTTGCGGATCATGCCCTGCTCGAATTCGTAGCGCACTACCGCTTCCAGCGCCTTGCGGTTGTCCTCGAGGTTGTACGGCCAGGGGTCGGGGCCGAAGACGGCTTTCTGCTCCTGAAGAAGCTCCTGCACCCACACCATCGCGAAGTTGCGCGGGTCCTGCATGCGGCGGTAGCAGAGCTTCCACCGCGGCACGGGCGAGGCCCTGTGCTGCGGCGCTGGACGGCCTCCAAGGGTAAGCGCAGCTGCCCCTGCCCGTGCCTCTCGCGCAGCGCTACGCGACATCCGGAACGGGGTGGAACATTATGCGAGTGACCGCTCTTGGGCCGACAGCAGACACCCAGCTGAGACAGCAAGCGATTCTTGCGGAGCTAAAGGAAATCGGGCTCTGACCCCGATTTTTACTCCGGCCGCGCCTGCGGCTTGGGACGCCGGCCGACGGTGACGCTGGCGTCCATGTCCTGGCCCTGGCGCTTCACTTTCATCGTCGCCGCCGAGCCCGGCGCGAGAGCGGCGATGAGGTTCAGCATCGCCGCGGGATCGGCGACCGGCTTGCCCTGCACCTCGAGCAGCACGTCGCCCGGCTTGATGCCGGCCTTGTCGGCGGGCCCGCCGCGCAGCACCCCGGCGATGAGCGCGCCTCGCGTGCCGCCGAGCTTGAAGGATTCGGCGACCGGCGGCGTGATCTCCTGCACTTCGACGCCGATCCAGCCGCGCGTGACGCTGCCGCTCCTGACGATCTGCTCGAGCACCATCTTGGCGGTCGACACCGGGATAGCGAAGCCGATTCCCATCGAGCCGCCCCCCATCGAGCCGCCTGAGCGCGTGAAAATCGCCGTATTGATGCCGATCAGGTTGCCGGCCGCATCGACCAGCGCGCCGCCCGAATTGCCCGGGTTGATCGCGGCGTCGGTCTGGATGAAGTTCTCGAAGGTGTTGATGCCCAGGCCGGTGCGGCCAAGGGCGGAGACGATGCCGCTGGTGACCGTCTGCCCGACGCCGAACGGATTGCCGATGGCGAGCACCACGTCGCCGACGCGCAGCGCGTCGGAGGAGCCGAAGCTGATCGCCGGGAGGTTCTGCGCGTCGAGGCGCAGCACCGCGAGATCGGTCTCGGGATCGTTGCCCACCACTTTGGCGAGCAGCCTCTTGCCGTCGGCGAGCGCCACTTCGATCTCGTCCGCCGCCTCGACCACGTGATGATTGGTGAGCACGTATCCGCTGCTGCTGACGATGACGCCTGAGCCGAGGCTGGCGGCGCGCTGCGCCTCGTCCGGCAACTGGTCGCCGAAGAAGCGCCGGAAGATCGGATCGTTCAGCAAAGGATGGCGCGGCGCGCGGATTTCCTTGGAGGTGAAGATGTTCACTACCGAAGGCGTTGCGCGCTGCACCGCGTCGTAATAGGACGCAGGCGCGGGGCCAGTGCGCGCGGCGACCTGCATCGGCCCTGCGCTGCTCGGTTGCGCGATCGACAGAGCGACCTGTGCGCCCGCGCGCGGCGGCAGCCATTCCGGGCGGAAAGTCGATACGACGAACAGCGCCGCCACCGCGATGGTCGCGGCCTGCGAAAAAATGAGCCAGAGGCGGTACATGGGCGAGTTGGCCATTATACAGAATTCCTCTTAAGATTTAGATGTTTACGCGTGAAATCCTAGACAGGGCGAGGCCTCGTCGGTAGAATCGCACGCTTTCGCGCGCCGCCCACCCCGAGCCATCTCCATGAACGATCAGAAAAAAATAGACAGGACGCGGCGCAACCTGCTGGTCGCTACGTCGGTCGTCGGCGGCGCGGCCAGCGTCGGCGCGGCGGCCCCTTTTGTGGCCAGCATGTGGCCTTCGGAGCGCGCGAAGGCCGCCGGCGCGCCGGTCGACGTCGACCTTTCCAGAGTCGGCCCCGGCGAACTCGCGGTGATCGAGTGGCGCGGCAAGCCGGTGTGGGTGCTCCACCGCACCCGCGAAATGCTCGATTCGCTGAAGGCCGCGGAGCCGAAGCTGACCGACCCGTTGTCGAAGGCTTCCGAGCAGCCGCTTTACGCGACGAACGAATACCGCTCGTTGAAGCCCGAGATCATGGTGATGGAAGGCGTTTGTACTCACCTGGGCTGCTCGCCGCAGCTGAAGAGCGTCGAAGCCAGGGCCGAGATGGGCGCGGACTGGCCGGGCGGCTTCTATTGTCCCTGCCACGGCTCGAAGTTCGATTACGCGGGTCGCGTGTTCCGCGGCGCGCCGGCGCCGACCAACCTGAGGGTGCCGCCCTACGCGTTCGTCGCGGAAGCCGGGCTGGTGATCGGCGAAGACAAAGCAGCGAAGGGGGCCTAGCCGATGGCTTCGCGCCTGTGGAGCTGGATCGACTCGAGGATGCCGAGCCTCAAGGAGGAATGGCGCAAGCACGCCGCCGAGTACTACGCGCCGAAGAACTTCAATTTCTGGTACTTCTTCGGCTCGCTCGCGCTGCTGGTGCTCGTCATTCAGATCGTGTCGGGCATCTTCCTGACGATGAACTACAAGCCCGACGCCAATCTGGCGTTCGGCTCGATCGATTACATCATGCGCGACGTGCCGGGCGGCTGGATCATCCGTTACATCCACTCGACCGGCGCCTCGGCGTTCTTCATCGTCGTGTACCTGCACATGTTCCGCGCCATGCTGTACGGCTCGCACAGGGAGCCGCGCGAGCTGGTCTGGATCTTCGGCATGCTGATCTACCTCACGCTGATGGGCGAGGCGTTCTTCGGCTACCTGCTTCCCTGGGGGCAGATGTCCTACTGGGGCGCGCAGGTCATCGTCAACCTGTTCGGCACGGTGCCGTTCATCGGGCCGGACCTCGCGCTGTGGATCCGCGGCGATTACGTGGTGTCCGACGCAACGCTGAACCGCTTTTTCGCGCTGCACGTCATCGCGTTTCCGCTGGTGCTTCTGGGGCTGGTGGTGGTACACATCCTGGCGCTGCATGACGTCGGCTCCAACAACCCGGACGGGGTCGATATCAAGAAGTACAAGGACGCGCACGGCCGGCCGCTCGACGGCATCGCGTTCCATCCGTACTACACGGTGAAGGACCTGATGGGCGCGGTGGCATTCCTCGGCATCTTCTGCTTCGTCATGTTCTTTATCCCCGAGGTCGGCGGCTACTTCCTCGAATACAACAACTTCATCCCGGCCGATCCGCTGAAGACGCCGCAGCACATCGCGCCGGTCTGGTATTTCACGCCGTACTACTCGGTCCTGCGCGCGGTCCCGCCGCTGTTTCATTCGCAGTTCCCCGGCGTGCTGGCGATGGGCGCGGCGGTGCTGATCCTGTTCTTCCTGCCCTGGCTCGACCGCAGCCCGGTGCGCTCGATCCGCTATCGCGGGGCCTACTACAAGAGCGCGCTCGCCGTCTTCGTCGTCGCGTTCCTGATCCTCGGCTACCTCGGCACCGAGTCGACCACCGTGTGGGGCCAGTTCGGCTTCGACGCTTTCTTCCTCGACACCAGGGACCGGGCCACCTGGTTGGCGCGGCTGTGCACGGTGGTCTATTTCCTGTTCTTCATCCTGATGCCCTGGTACACGGCGCGCGACGAGGTGAAGCCGGTCCCCGAGCGGGTGAAGCACTGATGAGAAAGCTGATTATCGTCTTGCTGCTCGCTCCGCTGTGCGGCTGGGCCGCCGAGGCCGGCTATCGCCTGGACAGCTCGCCGCACGATCCTCACAACCTCATCAGCCTGCAGGCCGGCGCTCGCACGTACGTCAATTACTGCCTCGGCTGCCACGGCCTGGAATCCATGCGCTACGGCAAGCTGACGGACCTCGACCTGACCGAGGCGCAGATCAAGGACTACCTCATGTTCACCGCCGACAAGCCCGGCGAGCCGATCCGCACGGTGATGCCGCGCAAGGAAAGCAAGAGCTGGTTCGGCGTGACGCCGCCCGACCTTTCGCTGGCCGCGCGTGCGCGCAGCGCAGACTGGCTCTACACCTACCTGCGCAGCTTCTACCGCGACGCGAAGACCGTCACCGGCTGGAACAACGCCGTGTTCGAGAACGTCGCCATGCCGCACGCGCTATGGACGCTGCAGGGCGAGCGCGCCTACGACCGCGAGAGCCGCAAGTGGACCGAGATCGCCAAAGGCATCCAGTCGAGCGCGGAATATGACGCCACGGTGCGCGACCTGGTCAATTTCCTGGTGTACGTCGGCGAGCCCGCCGCCACCACGCGCAAGGTGATCGGCATCGTGGTGCTGTACGTGCTGGCCATCCTTTTTGTCTTCACCTATCTCCTGAAGAGGGAATACTGGAAGGACGTGAAGTAACCGCCGGCCGCCCGCGGCCCGGTATTTTTCAGCCGGAATCGAAGCCATGATGCAACTCTATTCGGGCACTACCTGCCCTTTCAGCCACCGCTGCCGCTTCGTGCTCTACGAGAAGGGCATGGACTTCCAGGTCATCGACGTCGACCTGTACAACAAGCCCGAGGACATCGCGGTGATGAATCCGTACAACCGGCTGCCGGTGCTGGTGGAGCGCGATCTGATCCTGTACGAGTCGAACATCATCAACGAGTACATCGACGAGCGCTTTCCGCATCCGCAGCTGATGCCGGCGGACCCGGTGATGCGCGCGCGCGCGCGGCTGATGCTGTTCAACATGGAAGTCGAGCTGTTCTCGCAGATCGAAAGCCTGGAGTCCGGCAAGGAAAAGCAGGTCGAGCGCGCGCGCCAGCACGTCACCGATCGCCTGATCGAGCTGGCGCCGGTGTTCACCAAGACCAAGCACATGCTCGGCGACGACTTCACCATGCTCGACGTGGCGATCGCGCCGCTCTTGTGGCGGCTGGATCACTACGGCATCAAGCTCGGCAAGACCGCCGCGCCGCTCATGAAGTACGCCGAGCGCATCTTCTCGCGGCCGGCGTTCATCGAGGCGCTCACGCCCTCGGAGAAGGTGATGCGGAAGTAAGCGGGCGATGAACGAGATCCCGACCAAGCCGTACCTGCTGCGCGCGCTGTTCGAGTGGTGCGTCGACAACGGCTATACGCCGCACGTCGCGGTCAAGGTCGACTCGCGCGCGCAGGTGCCCTCCGAGTACGTCAAGAACGGCGAGATCACGCTCAACATCAGCCCGAACGCGGTGCACAAGCTGCAGATGGGAAACGAGCTGATCGAGTTCTCCGCGCGCTTCGGCGGCGTCGCGCGCCAGATCTCGGTGCCGATCGCCAGCGTGTTCGCGCTCTACGCGCGCGAGACCGGGCACGGCATGACCTTCGACACGGATTCGCCGAAGCCCTCGGCGCAGGCGAAGGCCGAGGCCGAGCCGGCGTCGCTGCTCGGCAAGCCCAGGTCTCCCGCCGCGCTGCCCGCGCCCGCCCACCCCGAGCCGCCGAAGAAGCCCTCCGGCGGCAAGCCGACGCTGAGGCGAATCAAGTAGGCGCGGCCGGTGCATAATGCGCGCGCCGTGCCGGCTTAGCTCAGCTGGTAGAGCAGCGGCTTTGTAAGCCGTTGGTCGGCGGTTCGAATCCGTCAGCCGGCACCAAGACCTCGGCGTCTCGCCGTTCGCGTGACAACAATTTTCACTTCCGCTGCGGGCCGCCTGGTGAAAGAGCGCAAAACCTGACCTCCTTCGCAGCGCCCGCCGGTCGATCGGCGGACCATCTGGGCATTTACGGGGTGCCCTATGCAAGCAGCCGGAATCCCAATGCGCCGCATCATGCCGGGCGTGATGGCCCTGCTGCTCGCCGTTGCCGGAGAAGCCGCTGCACAGGCCTATCACCCCGCATCGCTCGAGCGCTTCGAGCAGGCTCCTCCCCACGTGCTCGCCCATTCACCGTCTGCCATTCGTGCGTTGGGGCATGACATGGATCTGCAAGCGCTCGATGTGTTCGCAGAGCGGCGCGCCGAAAGGTTCGGCCCCCTGGAGCGCTCAGAGGGGTGGAGGCTGTACGGCCGGTTCGGATTGCTGAATTTCCAGGACGAGCCCGATCCGAATGGCAGCGGCATACGGGTCAGCTGGCGCCGCACCGGCGCCGCGCTCGGCACGAAAATCTATCTCGGCATCCATCGCCGCTTCTGACCCTCTTTGGTAAAGATGTGACCTATATCACTGGCGGTCCACCGGTGCGACATTAGAGTATCGGTCGAGCCGCAAGACAGCGTTAAGGATTGAGCAAGCATGCCAAGGCGCAGACAGAGGAAAGCTCACGCTCGCGCAGCGCACCACGCTTTTAACCACGCCTATTCTGCGTCCTGCTACGGACGCTTTCAGAAAGCCGCTTTCCGGCCTGAGGACAGCCTGTTCGCCGTTGCGCTGATCTGCGGACTTGGTCTAATGGCGTGGGTAGCGACGGTTTTGTACGGCTTTCTAACTACGTATCTCTGAACGGCGTGCGACTCGCGCTGGTCGCATCGCTCCTGCTGCTTGCGGCCTGCGCCGAGCGGCCCGCGATCGGGATCACCATCTCCAATACGCCGGCGCCGATCGGCGCGTGCGCGCCGCCCAAGCCAGGCGCGGGCTGCCCGTAGAACACGATGATCACCGGCAGCGCGTTGATCTGCACCATGACGTCGAGGAAGTAGTACTGCAGGTAGGCGAGCGCCAGCGCCGTGGACAACAAGACCTTCGTTCCGACCCGGCGGGCAGGCCTTGTCTCATTGCCTTGCTGAGGCGTTACTTCGACTTCGGGCTGAGACGCCTGCACCTTTCGGATTCGACGCCCCGCTTCCTGCAGCCAGCGCGCGGCATCTACAGACGCGTCATCGTCGTGTTCATCCATCCTGCGGGGATGGTAAACAAAAAGCCCGCCGAAGCGGGCTTTTTGTCGTTGCGTGGAGCGCTTAGAGCGGCTTGATGTTCGCCGCCTGCAGGCCTTTGGGGCCGCGCTTCACTTCAAACTCGACCTTCTGGCCCTCCTTCAGCGTCTTGAAGCCGTTCATCTGGATCGCGGTGTGATGCGCGAACAGATCTTCGCCGCCTTCAGTCGGGGTGATGAAGCCGAAGCCTTTGGAGTCGTTGAACCACTTGACGGTACCGGTCGCCATTTACTTCTTCCTTCTACTGGAAGTCGCGACAAATCCGGGCGCGACCAAGCCGGGCACGACGATCAAGGGAACTGACGGCCACTACGGACGGCGCTTTTGGCGGCGGGAGAGGGGTGCAAATTCGCTGCTCGATATCCTGCGGGCGGCATGATATCAATAAACAGGACCAAATGCCAGCCGGGGCGCGCTACGATGCCGCGATGACCGACCTGTCCGCATTCTGGCGCATCAACCCGTCGGACGCCGACCCGGCCGAGACGCGCGAATGGCTCGACGCCTTCGACGCGCTGGTCCAGGCCGAGGGCCGCGAGCGCGCGACTTTCCTGCTGCGCAAGCTGCTCGACCATGCGCGCGCGCGGCGCGTGCCGCTGCCGCCGGTGCTCAACACGCCTTACAAGAACTCGATCGCGCTTGCCGACCAGGCGCCGTTTCCCGGCAACCTCGAGCTCGAGCAGCGCATCTCTTCGATCGTGCGCTGGAACGCGCTTGCCATGGTGGTGCGCGCCAACCGCGCGCACGCCGAGCTCGGCGGCCACATCGCCAGCTACGCGTCGGCGGCCGATCTCTTCGAAGTCGGCTTCAACCATTTCTTCCGCGGCGGGCGCGACGGCGACCTGGTGTACTTCCAGCCGCACTCCGCCCCCGGGATCTATGCGCGCGCTTTCCTTGAAGGAAGATTGAGCGAAGAACGGCTGAATCACTATCGGCAGGAAACCGGCGGCGGTGGCCTTTGTTCCTATTGCCATCCCTACCTGATGCCGGAGTTCTGGCAGTTTCCGACCGGATCGATGGGCCTCGGGCCCCTGAGCGCGATCTACCAGGCGCGCTTCATGCGCTATCTCGAGCACCGCGGCATCCAGAAGACCGCGGGCCGCAAGCTGTGGGCCTTCGTCGGCGACGGCGAAATGGACGAGCCCGAGTCGCTCGCCGGGCTGTCGCTCGCGGCGCGCGACGGCCTCGACAACCTGATCTTCGTCGTCAACTGCAACCTGCAGCGCCTGGACGGCCCGGTGCGCGGCAACGGCTCGATCGTGCAGGAGCTCGAAGGCCTGTTCGCGGGCGCCGGCTGGAACGTGATCAAGCTGCTGTGGGGCTCGGACTGGGACCCGTTGTTCGCGCGCGATGAAGACGGCGTGCTGCTCAAGCGCCTGCATGAAACGGTCGACGGCGAATTCCAGACCTATGCCGCGACCGACGGCCGCTTCAACCGCGAGCATTTCTTCAACAAGTATCCCGAGCTGCGTCAGATCATCGCGCACATGAGCGATGCCGACATCGACCGGCTGCACCGCGGCGGCCACGACCCGGTGAAGATCTATGCCGCGTACCGGGCCGCGGTGGAGCACGCGGGCCAGCCCACGGTGATCCTCGCCAAGACCAAAAAAGGCTACGGCATGGGGCTGTGGGGCCAGGGCAAGATGGGCACGCACCAGCAGAAGAAGCTGGACGACGCCGCCCTCAAGGAATTTCGCGACCGCTTCGCGCTGCCGCTGTCCGACGAAGACGTGGTGCAGCTGCGCTTTTTCCATCCGGGAGCCGACAGCCAGGAGATCAGATACCTGGAGGCGCGGCGCAAGGAGCTCGGCGGCTACCTCCCAATGCGCACTGCATCGGCGAGCACGCTCACGGTACCCTCCCTGCAGAGCTCATCGCGCAATCAGTCGACGACAATGGCGTTCGTGCAGCTGCTCGCGCAGCTCATGAAGGACGAAACACTCGGCGCGCGGGTCGTGCCGATCGTCGCCGACGAAGCGCGCACCTTCGGCATGCAGACGCTGTTCAGGCAGTTCGGCATCTACTCGGCCCTCGGGCAGCTCTACGAGCCCGAGGACCACGAGGAGCTGCTCTATTACCGCGAGGCGAAGGACGGCCAGATCCTCGAGGAAGGCATCACGGAGGCGGGCGCGCTTTCATCCTGGCTCGCCGCCGCGACCTCGTATTCGTCGCACGGCACGCCGATGCTGCCGTTCTACATCTACTACTCGATCTTCGGCTTCCAGCGCGTCGGCGACCTGATCTGGGCGGCGGCCGATTCCCGCGCGCGCGGCTTCCTCGTCGGCGGCACCGCCGGGCGCACCACGCTGGCGGGCGAGGGCTTGCAGCACCAGGACGGCTCTTCGCATCTCGCCGCGTCGGCGGTGCCGAATTGCCGCGCCTACGACCCGTGCTTCGGCTACGAGCTCGCGGCCATCGTCCACGACGGCGCCCGGCGCATGCTCGAAGGGCAGGAGGACGTGTTCTACTACGTCACCGTCGGCAACGAGAACTACCCGCATCCCGCGATGCCCGAAGGGGCCGAAGAAGGCATCTTGAAGGGGATGTATCAAATCAAGAAAGCAGAAAATTCAAAACTGCAGTTGCTCGGCTCGGGGGCTATCCTGCGCGAAGTAATAGCCGCGGCCGAGCTGCTGGAGAAGGACTGGGGCATTCAAGCCGCCGTCTGGAGCGTCACTTCGTTCACCGAGCTGCGGCGCGACGGCATGCGGGCCGAGCGCGCGCGGCGCTTCGGCGGCTCCGACGCGAGCTGGGTGGAAGAATGCCTGTTGAAAACCCAGGGTCCGGTGGTCGCCGCAAGCGACTACGTTCGCGCGGTGGTGGACCTCATCCGGCCTTACGTGCCGCGCAGGTTCGTGGCCCTGGGGACCGACGGCTTCGGCCGCAGCGATACGCGCGCCGCGTTGCGCGCGTTCTTCGAAGTGGATGCCCGCAATATCGCGGTGGCGGCGCTCGCCGCCCTGGAGAGCCCGCTATTGCCCGGGGCTTTGCGGCGCTACGGGATCGACCCCGGGACGCGGCCCCCCTGGGAGCGGTAGCGGCGCTTCATTCGACCTCGAGGGCGCGCGCCTCGCGGATCGAGCGCGCGAACTCGAGCACCGAGCGCGCCAGGGCCACGCGGTCATCGATCGTGCGCATCACGGTGTGCACGGCGAGCACCCGCATGCCGAGCGAGCGCACGCCTTCGGCGAAGGCGAGGTCCTCGCGGTCGATGACGAAGCCGTCGGCAAGCGAGCGGTATTCGGTCGCCGCGCCGAGCGCGGTGGGCTCGCGCCCCAGCTCGCGCATCATCTTGCCGGCCGAGCCCCGCAGCGCCTTGCCGCCGACGACCGGCGTCACGGCGACCACCGGCGCGCCACGCCTGCGAAGCAGCTCGCGCATGCCGTTCAGCTCGAGGATCGGGCGGATGCCGTGGTACGGATTGGCCGGGCCGATCACCACCGCTTCCAGGTCCTCCGAGTGCAGCGCGTCGAGCACTTCGTCGGAGATGCGCGCTTCAGCGGCCCCCGCGTACTGCAAGCCGCGCACGGCGGGGTCGCAGCCCAGCTCGTTGTAGTACTGCTGGAACGTCATCGCGCCGTCGTCGGTGAGCACGTTGGTGCGCACCGGGTCGTCGCTCATCGGCAGCACCAGCGCTTCGATGCCCAGGCGCCGGCAGAAGTCGAGGGTGATCTCGGTAAGGCGGCGCTCGTTCGCCAGGCCCTCGGCGCGCAGCAATGGCGCGGCGAGCGACTTGTCGCCCAGCAGCGGGCGGTCGGGCCCGCCGAGCTGCTTCAGCATGCCTTGCAGCGCGCGCGTCTCGCCCTCGGGTTCCCAGCCCGCCGTGGCGCTCGCGATGCCGGCGAGCGTGAAGAGCATGGTGTCGAGATCGGGCGAGAAGGCGAGGCCGAGATGCCGGTAGTCGTCGCCCGTGTTGACCACCACGGCGAGATCCATTCCGCGCAGCCGGTACAGGCCATCGGCAAGCTTGGCGCCGCCCACCTGCGCGGCCAGAACCACGACGGTCCCCATGCGCGGTAGTGTACTCAGTTTCGTAAAACGAAAACCGTGCCGAGCACGACCAGCACGCCGCCCGCCAGCATCGTCATGGACAGGGCTTCACCGAGAAACAGCGTGCCCCAGAGGACCCCGAACAGCGGAATCAGGTAAGTGACCGTCAACGCGCCTGCGGGCCCGATATCGACGATCAGGCGGAAGTACAGCAAGTAGGCGACCGCGCCGCAGAGCAGGCCGAGCGCGAGCACGCTGGCCGCGACCAGGACGGTAACCCCCGCCGGCGGCGGCGAGAACGGGATCAGGGGAAGCATCAGCAAGCCTGCGGCGACCTGCGTGCCGACCGCCATGCCGCGGGCCGGCACCTCGCCCGCCCAGCGCTTCATGTACACGCCGGCGAGGCCGTACAGGAACGAGGCGGCGAGGCACGCGGCGATGGCGAGGAAAGCCTGCGTAGTGCCCGCATCCGGCCGCGACAGCACGGCGACGCCGACGACGCCGAGAGCGAGCCCCGCCGCGCGCCGCCCGGTCAGCCGCTCGCCGAGCAGCAGCACCGTGAAAAGCGCACCCCACATCGGGGCAGTGGCGTTCAGCACGGCCATCAGCCCGGCGGAGAGATAAAGCGCCGAATACGCGTAAAGCAGGAAGGGCAGCCCGGAATTCAGCAGCCCGACGAACGCGTATTTCCTGCCCCAGCGCCGCCAGTCCGGATCGAATCCGACAAGACGGAAATACGCGACCAGCGCGAGGCCGGCGACCAGCATGCGCAGATCGGCGGTGAGCACCGGCCCCAGGACCGGCGCGACGATGCGGGTGAACAGGAAGGACGCGCCCCAGATCGCGGCGAGCGCGACGAGCCGCCCGAAATCGGCGGCCCTCATTTCTTCGTCGGCTTCTCCAGCTCTAGGAGTCGTTTCTTCCGCGCGATGCCCCAGGCGTAGCCGCCGAGCCCGCCGTCGGTGCGCACCGCGCGGTGGCAGGGGACGACCAGCGCCACCGGGTTCGCGCCGCACGCGCTGCCCACAGCGCGCACGGCGGCCGGGTTGCCGATGGCGCGCGCGATCTGGGCGTAAGTGCGCGTCTCGCCCCGCGGGATGCGGCTCAACGCCCGCCACACGCGGCGCTGGAACACCGTGCCGCGGATGTCCACCGGGACCCGCGAGAGATCGCCTTCTCCCGCCAGGAAGGAAGCGATGCTGTCGCGAATTTCTCCCAGCGCCGCGGGATCCTCGATCAGCTCCGCCGCGCTGAACTCCTCGCCGATCAGCCGGCGCAGCTTCGCCTCGTCTTCGCCGAGCTTGACGGCGCAGAGGCCGCGCGAAGTCGCAGCGACCAGGGTCCTGCCGATCGGCAGCGTGAAGACGGCGTACCGGATTCTCTCGCCTCGGCCGCTGGCGCGGTAGCGGCGTGCCGCCATGCCGAGGCTGGAGGCCGCCTTTTCGTAGAAGCGCGAGGTCGATCCGTAACCGGCGTCGAACAACGCCTCGGTCACGCGGCTGCCGTTCTTGAGCGAGGACTTGACCGCCTCCAGGCGATGCGCGTCCTGGTAGTCGCGCGGCGAGATGCCGAACGCCTGCTTGAAGCGGCGCTGCAGGTGGAACGGGCTCGCGCCCACCGCGCGCGCGAGCTCCTCCAGCGTGACGCGCTCGCCGCGGCGCGCGTCCAGGTACGTCTTCGCTTTTTCGACCGCTGTTTCCATGGCCGCTAATGTAACGTCAGTCGAGGCTGCCCGCTATCCGGATCTTGCGCTCTCCCCGCGCAGCTTTAACCAATCCGTAACCAATCGATAAGCGATCCGAATGTCCTGTCCCGCGACCATGGCGGCAGGCCAGATCGAGGGCCAGGCATCACATGAATGAGGGAGAGACGCATGATGGCTGTTTCGAGGGATGTGCGGCACGGCGAGCGCCTGCATCGCATGCTGGTCGCGGAGCTCTCCGGTGCGGGGTGTTTCCGCCCGGCCGCCGCGCGCACCGCTGCTTACGGCGCGTTCATCCTGGCGAGCTATGCGGCGGCCTACACGGCGCTGCTGACCGGTCCGGGTGTTGCCGCGCGTGCGCTGGCGATTTTCGTGCTGGCGTTCATCAGCGTGCATGCCGGCTTCATCGCGCACGAGGCGGGCCATGGGGCGATCACCCGTGACCGCCGTGTCGCCGCGTGCATCGGCCAGGTGTTCAACACGCTGCTGACCGCGCTGTGCTACTCGTACTTCTGCCACATCCACCGCCTGCATCACCCGCATTGCAACGACCGGGCACGCGATCCCGACATGCAGTCTGGAATCTTCAGCATGTACCAGCAGTCCGCGCTTTCCAAGAGCGGCCTCGGCAGGCTGGTCAGCCGGCACCAGGCGGTGCTCATCTGGATCCTGGTGTGGCTGCAGGGCTTCACGCTGAAGCTGGACAGCCTGCAGTTCTTGCGGCGCAACCCGCGCGCCACGCGCGTCGATCAGGCCGTCGTGGCGCTGCACTTCGCGCTCTGGTTCAGCGCGCCGGTGCTCGCGCTCGGGTTCGCGGATGCGCTGCTGAACTATGCGCTGATGACCCTGCTGATCGGGCCCTACCTCGGCACGATTTTCCTGGTCAATCACATCGGCACGCGCGTGATCGAGCCCGATGAGCCGATCTCGTTCTTCATGCACGAGATCGGCGTCACGCGAAACCTCGGCGCCTCGCGGCTGCACGATTTCCTCTTCGGCGGGCTGAACAACCACATCGAGCATCACCTGTTCCCGTCGATGCCGACGGCACGCCTGCGCAGCGCGCGCCGCATTACCCGCGAGTTCTGCCGCAGGCACGGCATCGCCTACAGCGAGATGTCGTGGCTCGCCGCGGCGCGCGAGGTCGCGCGCCACTTCCATGCGATGTCCGCATTCGTTCCATGAACCTCACTTTCCCCGCGAAGCGCGGCCTGGTGCTGGCGGCATCGCTGCTCGCGCTCGGCGGATGCTCGGTGCGCCAGCTCGCCGTGAACAGCGTCGGCGACGCGATCGCCCAGGGGGGCGCCGCGTTCTCCTCCGACGACGACCCCGAGCTGGTCCGGGCAGCCGCCCCGTTCAGCCTCAAGCTGATCGAGAGCCTGCTGGCCGAGAGCCCGGCTCACCAGGGCCTGCTGCTGGCGGCGTCGCGCGGCTTTACCCAGTACGCATACGCGTTCCTGCAGCAGGAGGCCGAGGAAGCCGAAGCGCACAACCTCGCCCAGGCCTCGCAGCTGGAAGCTCGCGCGCGGCGCATGTACCGGCGGGCGCGCGATTACGGCTTGCGCGGGCTTGCCTTGAACAGGCCCGATTTCGAGCGCCGGCTGCGCGCCGATCCGCGGCGGGCGGCCGCTGCTCTCCCGGTGGCGGACGTGCCGTTGCTGTACTGGACCGCGGCGGCGTGGGGCGCGCTGGTCGGCCTGTCCAAGGACCAGCCCGACGTGCTCGGCGAGCTGCCGATCGTCGAGGCCCTGATGGACCGGGCGCTCGAGCTCGACGAGTCCTTCGAGCGCGGCGCCATCCACAGCTTCATGATCGGCTACGAGTCGGTGCGCCAGGACAGGGCCGGCGACCCGATGCTGCGGGCGCGGCGCCACTTCGCGCGCGCGATGCAGCTCTCCGGCGGTACCGACGCGGCACCGCTGCTCGCGCTGGCCGAGGCGGTGTGCGTACCGCAGCAGCGGCGCGCCGAATTCGAAGCGCTGCTCAAGCAGGCCTTGCGCATCGACACCGATCGCGCGAGCGAAAACCGCCTCGCCAACCTGGTGGCGCAGCGCCGCGCGCGCTGGCTGCTGTCGCGCACCGATCATCTCTTCACCAACTGACCTTCACCAACTGACATGAACCTTCTCGGAACACTGGCCTTCGCCGCCGCTCTGCTCGCGGGTGAAGCTCAAGCTGCGGAAGTTGCGAAGATCCGGCTGGGCGCGCTCGCTCCGCGCGGCACCATCTGGCACCGCAGCCTGCTCGAAATGGGCGAGAAGTGGCGCGCGGCGCAGGGCGCCGGCGCGGAATTCATCGTCTATCCCGGCGGCTCGCAGGGCGGCGAAGCCGACATGGTGCGGCGCATGCGCGTCGGCCAGCTCAATGCGGCGCTGCTGACGGTCATCGGCCTGACCGAGATTGACGACTCGGTCGCGGCGCTGCAGAAGATGCCGATGGTGTTCCGCTCGTGGGACGAGCTCGACTACGTGCGCGAGAAGCTGCGCCCGGGCCTCGAGAAGCGCTTTCTCGACAAGGGCTTCGTCGTGCTGTGCTGGGGCGACGCGGGATGGGTGCGCTTCTTCTCCAAGGAGCCCGCGCTGCATCCCGCCGACTACCGCAAGATGAAAGTGTTCGCCTGGGCAGGCGACAACCCGCAGGCCGACATCATGAAGACGCTCGGCTACCAGCCGGTGGTGCTCGAGATCTCCGACATCCTCCCCGGGCTGCAGACCGGCATGATCAACATGGTGCCGAGCACGCCCTTCTGGGCGCTCACCCTGCAGTTCTACAACCACGCCTCCTACATGCTCGAGATGGACTGGGCGCCGATGGTCGGCGCGCTGATCGTCACGCGCAAGGCCTGGGACGCGATGTCGCCTGCCGGCCGGCAGGCGCTGCGCGATGCCGGCGAACTCGCCGGCGTGGAGTTGCGCGCCTTCAGCCGCCGCGAGCAGGAAGAGTCCGTGGCGGCGATGCGGAAGCGCGGCCTCAAGGTGCAGCCGGTGACCCCCGAGCTCGAGGCGGAGTGGCGCCGCGCTGCCGAGCAGATGTACCCGATGATCCGCGGCAAGATGGTGCCGGCGGAGTCGTTCGACGAAGTCCAGCGCCTGCTGAAGGAATACCGTGCTCAAGCGCGCTGAAAATCTCGTGCTGGCGGCGGCGCTGGCGTCGATGGCGCTGGTGCCGGTGGCCGAAATCCTGCTGCGGGCGCTCCTCCGGGTCGGCATCTCGGGTGCGGCTTCCTTCACCCAGCACTTCGCGCTGATCGCCGGCATGCTGGGGGCCGCGGTGGCCGCGCGCGAGCAACGCCTGCTTTCGCTGTCCACGCTCGACTCGCTGCTCGTCGGCCGCGGCGCGCTGCTGGCGCGTTTCTTCACCCGGACCGTGGCGGTGATCGTCGGCGCGCTGCTGTGTCTCGCCAGCGTCGAACTGGTGCTCGCCGAGCGCGCCGGGGGCAACGTCATCGCCTACGGCATTCCAGTGTGGCTGGGCCAGGCCGCGCTGCCGCTTGGCTTTGCCCTCATCACGCTGCGGCTGGCTTGGTCGGCCTCCGTCAACTGGCCGGCCCGGCTTGCCACCCTCGCGCTTGCTGCCGCCGTGGCGGCAGCCGCGGCGAGCCGGCTGCCCCTTGGCAATGTGATGGCCACTACGGCCGTTTGCGTGGTGCTGGTCGCGGCGATCCTCGGATCGCCGGTGTTCACGACCCTGGGCGGCGTGGCGCTGTTCCTGTTCTGGAGCGACGGCCTGCCGATGGCGTCGATCCCGCTCGACCACTACCGCCTGGTGGTGAATCCGTCGCTGCCGATGATCCCGTTGTTCACCCTGGCGGGCTACTTCCTCGCCGAGGGCGGCGCCCCGCGCCGCCTGATCCGCGTGTTCGACGCGCTGTTCGGCGGGCTGCGCGGCGGCGCCGCGATCGCGACCGTCCTCGCTTGCGCGTTCTTCACCTCGTTCTCGGGCGCCTCGGGGGTCACGATCATCGCGCTGGGCGGCATGCTGATGCCGCTGCTGCTGAGCGCCGGCTATTCGCAGAAAAACGCGCTCGGGCTGCTGGCGGGGGCGGGATCGCTCGGCGGCATGCTGCCGCCCGGCCTGCCGCTGGTGCTCTACGCCATCGTCGCCAGGGTCTCGATCGAGGAGATGTTCCTCGCCGGCATCCTGCCCGGGCTGCTGCTGGTGGCGCTGGTTGCGCTTTGGGGCTTCAGCCGCGCGCCGCGCGCAGCCGTGACGGCGCGCAAGTTCGACTGGCGCGAAGCCCGCGCCGCGCTGCTTGCGGCGAAGTGGGAGCTCGCGCTGCCGCCGGTCGCGTTCCTCGGCTTGTTCGCGGGCTTTGCCACGCCGGTCGAGGCGGCCGCGCTAACCGCGGTCTATGCCTTCGTCGTCGAAGTCCTGGTGCACCGCGACCTCGACCTCAGGCGCGACGTGCCGCGCGTGATGGCGGAATGCGGGCTGCTGGTCGGCGGCGTGCTGCTGATCCTGGGCGTGGCGCTGGGCTTCACCAACTACCTGGTCGACGCACGCATCCCGGAGCGCGCCGTCGATTGGGTGACTGCCGCGATCCATTCGCGCTGGATGTTCCTCGTTGCTCTCAACCTGTTTCTGCTGGTGGCGGGATGCCTGCTCGACATTTTTTCCGCCACCGTTGTGCTGGTGCCGCTCATAGTGCCGCTCGGGCTCGCGTTCGGCATCGACCCGATTCACCTGGGCATCGTTTTCCTGGTGAACATGGAGCTCGGCTATCTGACGCCGCCGGTAGGCATGAATCTGTTCTTCGCCGCCTACCGCTTCGGCAAGCCGCTTCCCGAGGTGTGCCGCGCCGCGCTTCCGGTGGTGGGCGTGCTCGCCATCGGCGTGCTGCTGGTCACCTTCGTGCCGTGGCTGGCGACCGGCCTGCCGCAGCTCCTCAAATGACCCGCATGACCCGGCCGATCCTCACCGCACGCGAGCTGGACGTGCTGCGCTTGCTGTCGCTCGGCTGCAGTTACGCGCAGATAGCCGTGCGGCTCGGCATCTCGAGGCACACGGTCGGCAGCCACATCAAGAATGCCTACCGCAAGCTCGACGTCCATACGGCGGCGGCCGCCGTGTTTCGCGCCATGAGCCTCGGCTTGTTCCGTCCACGCAGGGCTGTCACTTGGGGATAGGCCATGGCGAAACCGGGCATCCACTGCGAGGTCATCATCATCGGCGCCGGGATCACCGGCATCGGCGCGGGCTACTATCTGCGCGCCAATGATATTTCCTACACGATACTCGAGGGCAAGGACGATCTGGGCGGCGTCTGGAATACCCATCGGTGGCACGGCGCCAGATGCGATTCCGATTTCATCAAGTACTCCTTCAGCTTCAAGCCCTTCCTGTCCGCGCAGTGCCTGCAAAGCAGCGCAACGATACGCCGCTACCTGCGCGCCGTCGCCAAGGAGTTCTCGATCCTGGAGAACATCCGCTTCAACACCCTGGTTGCCAGGGCCGTGTTCGACAGCAGGGAAGAGCGCTGGAGGGTGCATACCACCCGGGGAGTATTCAGCGCCCGGTTCCTGTTCAACGGCAACGGCTACTTCTCGGACCAGCCGTATGTGCCGGCCTTCAAGGACGCCGACAAATTCAGGGGAGAAATCATTCACACCTCGCAGCTGGACGGCAGGCGGACCTTCACCGGCAAGAACGTCGTGCTGGTGGGAAGCGGCTCGACGGCGATCTGCTGCGCGCCGGAGCTGTCGCGGGTGTCGAAGTCGCTGGTTCTGCTGCAAAGGTCCCCGTCCTACATCTATGAAATGGCCAACCGGGCCGGCCCATTGGTCGTCCTTTGCCAGTGCCTTTACCGGCTCGGCATCCGCTTCCCGGTGAAATGGCTGCGCCACTATCTGCAGCTCAGAGACGATGCGATCTTCGTCGGCTTTCGCAGATTTCCGCGCCTCGCCCGGTGGTTCTTCAGGCATCACTGGCTCAAGGCGGTCGGCCGGGACGCCTTTCGCGAGCACTTCAGCCCCAGGTACAACCCGTGGGAGCAGCGCGTCGCCGTGGCGATCGGGTTGAAGGAAAAGCTGCGGACGGGCGAGATAGCGATCAGGACCGGCGAAATCGACCGCTTCACGCAATCCGCCATCGTGCTCGGCAGCGGCGAAAGCATCGAATGCGACGCCTGCATCCTCGCGACCGGGCTCAATCTGAGGTTCTTCAATTTCGATATCTACGTCGCCGGCGCAAGAGTCGGCGTGGAGCGCATCAATTTCTACAAGGGCCTGATGGTCGGCGGGATCCCGAACTATTTCCACCCGATGGGGACCTGGCACACGGCGTGGACCCAGAGATCGGAGCCGCTCACCCGGTTTGCGATCAGGATCATGGCGCACATGAAAGCGCAGGGCTTCGGCACCGTCAGCGTGGAGCGAAGGGAAATCGATTCTGCGCCGGGGATCACGCCCAACTACGTCATGAGGCGCCTGTCGATCGTGCCGCGGCTGCACGGCACCTGGAACCTGCCCTCGATCGACAATCTGTTTGCCAATCGATTCGATCCGGGCAGCTTCAATTTCTCCTAGGATTTGGGTCGTTTATCGATGATGCGCTTTGCTTTGCCGATGGAACGCTCGATTGTGCCGACCCTCACATCAACGGTAATGCCGATGTAGGCCTTGATGCTGTGCTGAAGGCCCGCTCGCGCGGCATCGTTTCCTTCCACCAGGACGGTCAGGTGGTCGAGAGGCCCGTCCCTGGAAATCTCGAGCGCGTAATGCGGGCTGAGCCCCGGCTGCCTGAGGATCAGCTCCTCGATCTGCGACGGGAACAGGTTCACGCCGCGGATGATCAGCATGTCGTCGGAGCGGCCGGTGACTTTCTCCATGCGGCGCATGGCGCGCGCGGTCCCGGGCAGCAGGCGCGTCAGGTCCCGGGTGCGGTAGCGGATGATGGGCAGGGCCTCCTTGGTGAGCGAGGTGAGGATCAGCTCGCCTTTCTCGCCGTCGGCGAGCGGCTTGCCGCTCGCCGCGTCCACTACCTCGGGATAGAAGTGGTCTTCCCAGATGGTGAGGCCGTCCCTCGCCTCGGCGCACTCCTGCGCCACGCCCGGCCCGATCACCTCGGACAGGCCGTAGAGGTCGAACGCCTCCATGGAAAGTCTGTTCTCTATGTTCGCCCGCATTTCGTTGGTCCAGGGCTCGGCGCCGAAGATGCCGAGGCGCAGCGAGCACTTCGCGGGGTCGATGCCCTGCCGCTCCATCTCGTCGGCGATCGCCAGCATGTAGCTCGGCGTCACCATGATGATCTCGGGCTTGAAGTCGGCGATGAGCTGCACTTGCCGCTCGGTCATGCCGCCGCCCAGCGGGATCACTGCGAGGCCCAGCCGCTCGGCGCCGTAGTGCGCGCCCAGACCGCCCGTGAAGAGCCCGTAGCCGTAGGCGACATGGACCTTGTCGCCCGGGCGCGCGCCCGCGGCGCGGATCGAGCGCGCCATGACGCTCGCCCAGGTATCGATGTCTTTCGCGCTGTAGCCGACGACGGTCGGCTTGCCGGTGGTGCCGGAGGAGGCGTGGATGCGCACGATCCTGTCCATCGGCACCGCGAACATGCCGAACGGATAGGTCTCGCGCAGGTCGGCCTTGGTGGTGAAAGGAAACTTTGCCAGGTCGGAAAGCGAGCGGCAGTCCTGCGGCTTCGCCCCCGCGGCGTCGAACTTCCTGCGGTAATGCGGCACGTGGTCGTACGCGTGCTGCAGCGTCCAGCGCAGCCGCTCGAGCTGCAGCTTCTTCAGATCGGCCAGCGGCGCGTTTTCGATCGGCTCGAGCGCAAAGGCGTTCACTTGCCCTGGTAGCGCGGCTCGCGCTTCTCCATGAAGGCCGACACGCCTTCGCGATAGTCCGCGGAGAATCCCGCGTCGCGCTGCAGGTCGCGCTCGAGATCGAGTTGCGCCTCGAGCGAATTGCCGGCCGAGGCGTAGATCGCTCTCTTCACCAGGCCGTAGCCCTTCGTCGGCCCGGCCGCCAGCGCGCGCGCAAGCGCGTTCGCCTCGGCGAGCAGCTTGTCGTCGTCGAGCGCCTTCCAGATGAGGCCCCAGCGCTCGGCGTCCTCGGCGGAGAGCTTTTCGCCGAGCAGCGCGAGCCCCATCGCGCGCGCGGTGCCGACCAGCCGCGGCAGGAAATAGGTGCCGCCCGAATCGGGCACCAGGCCGAGCCTGGCGAACGACTGGACGAAGCGAGCCGAGCGCGCGGCGAGCACCAGGTCGCAGGCGAGCGCGACGTTGGCGCCGGCGCCGGCGGCGATGCCGTTGACCGCGCACACGACGGGCTTGGGCAGCTCGCGCAGCCGGCGCACCAGCGGGTTGTAGTGCGAGCCGATGGAAACGGAAAGATCGATCGGCGCGGCGCCGGGGCTGACGTCGCGCTCGGCGAGATCCTGCCCGGCGCAGAACCCGCGCCCAGACCCAGTGAGCAGCACCGCGCGGATGTCGGCCTCGCCGGCTGCGCGCTCGATCGCCTGACGAAGTAGCGAGTGCATTTCCGGATTGAAGGCATTCAGCTTCTCGGGGCGATTCAGCGTGATGGTCAGCACGCCGGCTGCCTGCGAAACAAGGATCGATGACATGGGAAAAGCTTACAATTTCGCGGTGCCCAAAGTCTATTCCATTGACGGCATTACGCCCGTCGTGCATCCGAGCGCGTTCGTCCATCCCAGCGCGGTGCTGGTCGGCGACGTCATCGTCGGGGCGCGGGCCTACATCGGGCCGTGCGCCTGCCTGCGCGGCGATTTCGGCCGCATCGTCGCGAGGACGCGGTCGTCGCCGCGCTTGCCTTCGTCAAGGCCGAGGCGCGCATTCCGGCGCGCGCTCTGGTGGCGGGGATCCCGGCGCGCGTTGAGGCCGAGCCGGACAGAAAACGCATCGACGTGCCGGGAGCCATCCCTCTTTCGGAGCTGAAAAAGAGACATGCCTGAACTCATCAAGGTGGAGCAGAAGGGGCGCGTCGGCCTGATCACGCTCGACCGGCCCAGGCAATTGAACGCGCTCAGCCCGCAGCTCATGCAGGAGCTCGGCAAGGCGCTGCTCGATTTCGATGCCGACGCCGGCGTCGGCGCGATCGTGATCACCGGCGGCGACAAGGCCTTCGCCGCCGGCGCCGACATCGCCGCGATGAAGGACTTCAGCTACATGGACGCCTTCCTGGGCGATTACGCCACCTCCTGGGAGCACTGGCGGAAGCTGCGCAAGCCGGTGATCGCGGCGGTCGCCGGCTACGCGCTCGGCGGCGGCAACGAGCTGGCCATGCAGTGCGACATCATCATCGCCGCGGACAACGCCAGGTTCGGCCAGCCCGAGATCAACCTCGGCGTCATGCCGGGCTTCGGCGGCACGCAGCGGCTGCCGCGCTTCACCAGCAAGGCGAAGGCGATGGACCTTTGCCTGACCGCGCGCATGATGGACGCGCAGGAGGCGGAGCGCGCCGGCCTCGTTTCGCGTGTCGTGCCGCTCGCCAAGCTGATGGAGGAGGCGATGGCGGTGGCCGAGAAAATCGCCGGCTACTCGGCTCCGGTGGTGATGATGATCAAGGAATCGATCAACCGCGCCTACGAGACGCCGCTCGCCGAGGGCGTGCTGTTCGAGCGCCGCGTGTTCCACTCGCAGTTCGCGCTCGAGGACCAGAAGGAAGGCATGGCCGCGTTTCTCGAGAAAAGAAAGCCCGTCTTCAAGAATCGATAGAAAAATGGTAGAAAAATGGGGACAGACCCCATTTTTCGACAATGAGAAAAATGGGGTCTGTCCCCATTTTCATCCTCGCGGCCCACATCCTGTCGATGCTGGGCTTTGCGACCTTTGCCGCGCTGCTGCCGGAGCTGCGCGATCTGTGGCGGCTGTCCAACTTCGAAGCCGGCGTCATCGGCGGCATGTTCTTCACCGGCTACATCGCCACGGTGTCGTACTGGACCGCGCTCACCGACCGGCACGACGGCCGCAAGGTGTACCTCGCCGGAAGCCTGCTCGCCGCGGCGGGCAGCGCGGGCTTCGGCTGGATGGCCGAGGGCTTCGCGGGCGCCGTGCTGTGCCAGGGGCTGCTCGGTGCCGGCATCGCAGCGACCTACATGCCCGGCCTGCGGCTGCTCTCCGACCGGATTTCGGGCCCGGGGCAGAGCCGCTATATCGCCTTCTACACCTCGTTCTTCGGCATCGGCACCGCGCTTTCCCTCGCGCTGGCCGGTCTGATCGCGCCGCTCGCCGGCTGGCGCACGGCGTTTCTGCTTTCCGCGCTCGGCCCGCTTCTCGCCGGCGTGCTCGTGTTCGTCTGGGTCGAGCCTTCGCAAAAACAAGCTCCACCAGAGAAATCTTTTTCCTTGAAGACGCTCTTTCCTCTCGCTGCCTGGCGCCGCGTGATGGCCAACCGCGCGGCCGCCGGCTACACGCTCGGCTACGCAGCGCATTGCCTCGAGCTGTTCGGCTCGCGCGCCTGGATGGTGGCATTTCTCGCCTTCTCCTCGGGCTTTCATGCGAATGCAAGCTTTCCGTTGCAGCTTGCCACCATCGCCGCGGTGGTGAACCTGGTCGCCGTGCCCGCTTCGATCCTCGGCAACGAGATCGCGCTGCGCATCGGCCGGCGGCGCTGGATCCTGGTCGCGATGGCGGGCTCGGGCTCGAGCGGTATCCTGCTCGGCCTCGCGGCGCCGTGGCACTGGGTCATCGTGCTGGGCCTTCTCGTCCTTTACTCGATGCTGGTGATGGCCGAATCGGCGACGCTGACCGCAGGCCTGGTGGCGGCCGCGCCGGCCGAGCTGCGCGGCGCGGCGATGGGGTTGTACTCGCTCGCCGGGTTCGCCGGCGGCATGCTCGGTCCGGTGGTCTTCGGCGCAGCCCTGGACGTCGCCGGCGGCGCCGGCAGGCTGGCTTCCTGGGCGATCGCCTATGCGGCGATCGGCGCCGGCTGCCTGGCCGCCCCCCTCGTTGCGCGCTCGGCTAGAATCGGCAGCGCGCGCCTGTAGGAGAAGACATGGAACGCATCTGGCTGAAGAGCTATCCCCCCGGCGTTCCCGCGGACATCAACCCGGACGAATACAAGTCGCTGGTCGAGCTGTTCGAGACCAGCATCGGCAAGTACGGCGAGCGCCCGGCGTTCAACAACATGGGCCGGACGATTCGCTTCGCCGAGCTCGACAGGATGTCGCGCGATTTCGGCGCCTGGCTGCAGGCGCGCGGCCTCCCCAGAGGGGCGCGCGTCGCGCTGATGATGCCGAACTGCCTGCAGTACCCCGTCGCCATGTTCGGCGTGCTGCGCGCCGGCGATACGGTGGTGAACGTCAATCCCCTGTACACCGCGCGCGAGCTCGAGTATCAGCTCAGGGATTCGGGCGCCGAGGCGATCGTGATCCTCGAGAACTTCGCTCACGTGCTGCAGGAAGTGCGCTTGCGCACGCCGATCCGGCACATCGTGGTGACCTCGCTCGGCGAGCTGCTGGGGCTGAAGGGCCTGGTCGTCAACCTGGTGGTGCGCAAGGTGAAGAAGATGGTCCCCGCGTACGAGCTGCCGGGCGCCATTTCCTTCAAAAATGCCTTGAATGAAGGCAAGGACAAACCGCTCAATACGCCCGCCCTTGGCCACGACGACATCGCGTTCCTGCAGTACACCGGCGGCACGACCGGGGTCTCGAAGGGCGCGATGCTGCTCCACCGCAACGTGATCGCGGCGCTCCTGCAGTACAAGGCATGGCTCGCGCCGCTGATGGGCGAGGAGCGCGCGGTGATCATCACCGCGCTGCCGCTCTACCACATCTTCTCGCTGACGGTGAATTGCCTGGTGATGATGGTGGTCGGCGGCGAGAACGTGCTGATCACCAACCCGCGCGACATCCCCGGCTTCGTCAAGGAGCTCGCGAAGCACAGGTACAGCATGATCTCGGGCGTCAACACGCTGTTCAACGCCCTGCTCAATCATCCGGACTTCGCCCGGCTGGATTTCTCCGGCCTCAGGCTCGCGGTCGGCGGCGGCATGGCGGTGCAAAAGGCGGTGGCGGAGCGCTGGAAGCAGGTGACCGGCTCGCCGATCATCGAAGGCTACGGCCTCACCGAGACCGCGCCGTCGGCGACCGCCAACCCGCTCAACGTCACCACGTTCACCGGCGCGATCGGCGTGCCGATGCCTTCGACCGAGGTCGTGCTGCGCGACGACGACAACCGCGACCTGCCGCTCGGCCAGGCCGGCGAGATCTGCATTCGCGGGCCGCAGGTGATGGCCGGCTACTGGCAGCGCCCGGACGAGACCGCGGAAGTGCTCGGCAGGGACGGGTTTCTCCATACCGGCGACATCGGCGTCATGGACGAGAAGGGCTTCATCCGCGTCGTCGACCGCAAGAAGGACATGATCGTGGTGTCGGGCTTCAAGGTGTTCCCGAACGAGATCGAGCAAGTGGTTGCCATGCTTCCGGGGGTCCTCGAATGCGCCGTGATCGGCGTCCCCGACGAGCATTCGGGCGAGGTCCCCAAGGTGTTCGTGGTGAAGAGGGACCCGCAGCTCACCGAGCAGGACGTGCTCGAGCACTGCAGGAAGGAGCTCACCGGCTACAAGCGGCCGAAGTATGTCGAGTTCCGCGCCGAGCTGCCCAAGACCAACGTCGGCAAGATCCTGCGCCGCGCGCTGCGCGACGAGAAGAAAGCCGCCTGAAAATCGGGGTCAGAGCCCGTTTTTCAAGACGAAGTCACGTACGCGGGGAAAAATCATCTCGCGCCAGCGCCGTCCGCTGAAGATGCCGTAGTGGCCGACGCCCGCCGCGACGAAGTGCTCGCGCCGCTCGCGCGGGATGTTCAGGCAGAGCGCGTGCGCCGCCTCGGTCTGCCCGTGCCCGGAAATGTCGTCGAGCTCGCCTTCGATGGTGAGGAGGGCGACGTCGCGGATCGTCTGCGGCCGCACCAGCTCGTCGCGCACGAACATCCGTCCCTTCGGCAGCGCGAATTCCTGGAACACGGTTTTCACCGTGTCGAGGTAGTACTCAGCGGGCATGTCGAGCACGGCGTTGTATTCGTCGTAGAAGCGCCGGTGCGCCTCTGCGGATTCGCCGTCGCCGAGAAGAAGCTGGTGGTAGTAGTCCCAGTGCGCGGTCAGATGCCGGTCCGGGTTCATCGCGACGAAGCCGAGGTGCTGCAGGAACCCCGGGTAGACGCGGCGCAGGTGGCCCGGATACTTGGGCGGCACGCGGTGGATCAGGTTCTGCTCGAACCAGGAGTGCGGCTTGCGGCGCGCGAGATTGTTCACCGCGGTCGGGCTGCGGCGCGCGTCGATCGGGCCGCCCATCATGATCATGGTTCGCGGCTGCGGCTCCCGGTTCGCCGCCATCAGCGACACGGCGGCAAGCACCGGCACCGTCGGCTGGCACACCGAGAGGACATGCAGCTGCGGCGACAGCATGCGGATCCACTCGCGCACGTAGTCGACATAGTCGGCGAGATGGAAAGGTCCCGCGTTGAGCGGCACCATCCGCGCATTTACCCAGTCGGTCACCCACACGTCATGCTCGGCGAGAAGGGACCGCACGGTGTCGCGGACCAGCGTGGCGTGGTGACCGGAAAGCGGCGCGACGACCAGGATGCGATGCTTCTTGGGCGTCTTCTGCCTGAAGTGCACGAGCTTGCAGAAAGGCTTGTCGAGCGCGACTTCGAGCTCGACGCCTTCCAGGTTCCACTTCGGCTTCTCGTAGCGCCCGGTCAGCCGCAGGAACAGGTCGCTGGTCGCGGCCAGGCGCTTGGCGAGCGGCAGGTAGATGAACGGGCTGAAGGGGTGGCCAAACCATCCCCGCGAAAGCTCAGCCCAGAAGCGCAGCGGGACGAGCGCTTGATGCTGTGCTTCGTAAAGACTGTAGAGCACAAGTACTTATAGCAGAATTGCGGCGGTGCCGCATTTTCTGACCGCCGTCGGAAATCGGGCTCTGACCCCGATTTTCAAAGCTCGTAGCGCGAGCCCTCTTCCCCCATGACCGCCGGCTCGACGATGTTGCGCGGCAGGTGGGGGGCGAACAGCTCGATGAACTCGTAGGCGTAGCGGCGCAGGTAGGCGCCGCGCTTGATCCCCAGGCGCGTGGTGCTCGACTCGAACAGGTGGCTCGCGTCGATGGCGCGCAGCGTGCGGTCGCGCGCCGGGTTGAACGCCATCTTGGCGAGGATGCCGATCCCCAGGCCCAGCTCGACGTAGGTCTTGATGACATCGGCGTCCAGCGCCGTGAGCACCACGTTCGGGTTCAGCCCCTTCGCTTCGAAGGCTTTCTGCACCAGCGAGCGATTGGCGAAAGCAAAGTCGTAAGTGACGATCGGGTACTGCGCCAGCTTCTCCAGCGTGAGCGGTCCGGCCTTGAGCAGCGGGTGTTTCGGCAGCACCACCACGCAGCGGTTCCACTGGTAGACCGGCATCGAGACGATGTCCGCGTACAGCGCGATCATCTCGGTTGCCACGCAGAAGTCCGCCTCGCCGGCCAGCACCTGCTCGCAGATCTGCGTCGGGTTGCCCTGGTGAATGACCAGTTTCACGTTCGGATAGCGCCGCTTGAACGCGGTCACGGCGTTGGGCAGCGCGTAGCGCGCCTGGGTGTGGGTAGCGGCGATCGTCAGCGTGCCGAGCTTGTCGTTGGCAAACTCCTCGCCGGCGCGGCGCAGGTTCTGCGCCTCCGACAGGATGCGCTCGGCGATCGCCACCACCGCCTTCCCCGGCTCGGTGACCGCGACCAGGCGCTTGCCGTGACGCACGAACACCTGGATCCCCAGCTCGTCCTCCAGGGCCTTGATCTGCTTGGACACTCCGGGCTGAGAGGTATGCAGCGCCTCGGCTGCCTCCGAGACATTCAGGCCGCGGCGGGCGACTTCCGTCAGGCAGCGCAGCTGCTGGAGCTTCATATGCTATATACGCATAACATCCTAACACATTAGTCTTTTGAAAGAATAAGCCGGGCTTTTAGCATGGCTCCAGGGAAAGCCCCGGCATGTACCTCTACGACCCTATCGATCAGCGCATCGTCGACGAGCGCGTGGCGCAGTTCCGCGACCAGACACGGCGCTTCCTCGCCGGCAAGCTGAGCGAGGACGATTTCCGCGCGCTGCGGCTGCGCAACGGCCTGTACATCCAGCGCTACGCGCCGATGCTGCGCATCGCGATCCCCTACGGCCTGCTCTCGACGCGGCAGCTGCGCAAGCTCGCCGACATCTCGCGCAGGTACGACCGCGCCTACGGGCACTTCTCGACGCGCCAGAACCTGCAGCTCAACTGGCCGCGCCTGGAGCAGGTCCCCGACATCCTCGCCGAGCTGGCGAGCGTGCAGATGCATGCCATCCAGACCTCCGGCAACTGCATCCGCAACATCACCACCGACCACTTCGCGGGCGTGGCGAGCGACGAGATCGTCGACTCATTCGTGTGGTGCGAGATCATCCGGCAGTGGTCGACGTTCAACCCCGAGTTCAGCTACCTGCCGCGCAAGTTCAAGATCGCGGTGAACGGGTCGCTGTCCGACCGCGCTGCGGTGGCCGTGCACGACATCGGCTTGCATGCAGTAAGAAATGATTTGAATGAAGTCGGATTCAAGGTCCTGGTCGGCGGCGGGCTCGGCCGCACGCCGATGATCGGCCACGTGATGCGCGAGTTCCTGCCCTGGCGGCACCTTCTGACCTATCTCGAGGCGATCCTGCGCGTCTACAACCGCTACGGGCGGCGCGACAACCTCAACAAGGCGCGCATCAAGATCCTGGTGAAGGAGCGCGGCCCCGACAAGTTCCGCGAGGAGATCGAGGCCGAGTGGGCGCACCTGAAGGACGGCCCTTCGACGCTCGTTCCCGAGGAGATCGAGCGCGTGCAGGCGCGGTTCACGCGGCCGGTGTACGAGAAATTCGAAAAATCGGGGTCAGACCCCAACCGAGATAAATCGGGGTCTGACCCCATTTTTTCGGCAGACCCCATTTTTTCGGCATGGGCGAAGCGCAACGTCCATCCGCACAAGGTCCCCGGCTACGCGGCGGTGACGCTGTCGCTCAAGAAAACGGGCGTTCCGCCCGGCGACGTGACCGCCGACCAGATGGACGCCATCGCGGGCCTCGCCGACCGCTACTCGTTCGGCGAGCTGCGCGTCTCGCACGAGCAGAACCTGATCCTCGCCGACGTGCGGCTGCGCGACCTGGCGGCGCTGTGGCGCGAAGCGCGCGCGCTCGGGCTCGCGACGCCGAACGTCGGCCTGCTCACCAACATCATCTGCTGCCCCGGCGGCGATTTCTGCGCCCTCGCCAATGCCAAGTCGATCCCGGTCGCGCAGGCGATCCAGGAGAGATTCGACGACCTCGACTACCTGCACGAGATCGGCGAGCTCGACCTGAACATCTCGGGCTGCATGAACGCCTGCGGCCACCATCACGTCGGGCACGTCGGCATCCTGGGCGTCGACAAGAACGGCGAGGAGTGGTACCAGGTCGAGATCGGCGGGAATCAAGCGCCTGGAGCGCTTGGAAAAGTCATCGGACCGTCCTTCGCGCGCGCCGACGTTCCCGACGTCATCGAGCGCCTCATCGAGACCTACCTGGAGCAGCGCGACAGCGAAGCCGAGCGCTTCGTCGACGTGGTGCAGCGCATCGGCATCGAACCTTTCAAGGAACGCGTTTATGGCAACGCTCATCAAAGGGCGCCGGATCGCGACCGAGAGCGCGCCTTCGCCTGAGCAGGGCGAGGTGCTGCGTCTCGAGCCGACCGACGATCTGGCGTCCGTCGCGGAGCGGCTCGGCCGCGTCGCGCGCGTCGAAGTGAACTTCCCCAAGTTCGGCGACGGCCGCGGCTTCTCGATCGCGCGGCTGCTGCGCGAGCGCTACGGCTACCGGGGCGAGCTGCGCGCCGTGGGCCAGGTCGGGCGCGACCACCTCTTCTACCTGGAAAGCTGCGGCTTCGACGCTTTCCTGCTGCGCGACGGCGAGGACCCTGAAGAGGCGCTCGCCGCGTTCAACGACTTCAGCGAGTCCTACCAGGCGTCGGTCGAGCGGCCCCTGCCGCTCTTCCGCAGGCGGGCGAAGTGAACGGAACTGTCCATCTCGTCGGCGCCGGGCCGGGTGCACCCGACCTCCTCACCGTGCGCGCGGCCCGGTTGCTCGGCGAGGCCGATATCGTTTTCCACGACGCCCTGGTTCCCGAGGGGATCCTTTCTCTCGTCAAGGGAGAAAAAGTCGCGGTCGGCAAGCGCTGCGGCCGCCACTCTACCGCGCAGCGCTTCATCAACAAGCGGCTCGCCGACGCGGCCCATCGCTACCGCGTGGTGGTGCGGCTCAAGGGCGGCGACCCGATGCTGTTCGGTCGCGCCCATGAGGAGATCAGCTTTCTGATCGAGAATCGAATCCCGGTGGAGATTGTCCCGGGCGTCACCGCCGCGCTCGCGGCAAGCGCGGAAGCGAAGGTCTCCCTTACTCGCCGCGGTATTTCGCGCAGCGTGGTGTTCGCGACGCCGCGCGTCGGCGAGGACGAGGCGCCTTCCGGCTGGGTCGACGCGGTGCGCGCCGCGGACACCGCGGTGCTCTACATGGCCGCCAGGGATGCTGAGCCCATCAGGAATGAACTGCTCGCCCGCGGCATGCCGCGCAACACGCCGGTGGCCGTCGCCGAAAACGTTTCGTCTCCGGAGCAGAAGTTCTTCGCCGGCAAGCTCGGCGAGCTGCCCGAGCTTGCTGCGCGCTGCGCGGGCGGGCCTGCCTTGCTCCTGATCGGAGAAGTCTTCCGTCAGGCGCCGAGAAACATCGACCTCCTGGACCTGATCGCGCGCACCGCGAGCCACAGGGCGTAGCAGCCGAGGACCACGAACCAGGCGAGCGACCACTCGGCGATCGACAGGCCGAGGAAGGTCCAGTCCACCGCCGCGCACTCGCCGCTGCCGGCGACTAGCTTCTTCAGCGCCTGCCCGAGCGGGAAGTTCTCCAGCATGAAGAACAGGTCCGGCCCGCACTGCGGCACCTTGTCGGGCGGCAGGTGCTGCAGCCACACCTGGCGCGACGCCGTCGCCGCGCCGCTCGCCGCGAACAGGAAAGCCAGAATTGAGTACGTAACGCTCCCGGCCCGCCCTGGAGAATGCAGGGCGGCAATCAGAAAAATCCCCCCAGTGGCATAAAAGAACCCGCGCTGCACCAGGCACAGCGGGCAGGGCTCCAGCCCGCGCGCGTACTGCAGGTAATAGCCGAAGCCGAGGAGCAGCGCGCAGGCGAGCGCGCCCACGAAAAAGGGGACAGACCCCATTTTTCGAAAATCAGGGACAGACCCCATTTTTCTCATTTGGATGGCAGCACCCGGCCCGCCGCCTCGCCGAAACCGATCGTCGCATGGCCCTCGCGCGCGCAGCGGGCGCGCTCGATCACCTCGTCGCCGTCCTCGATGAAAGTCCGCGCTTCGCCGCTCGGCAGCTCGAGCGACGCCTTGCCGCCCTGGGTGAGCTCGAGCAGCGAGCCGGCCGAGTCCGGCGCCGGGCCGGAGATAGTTCCCGAGCCGACCAGGTCGCCCGGCTGCAGGTTGCAGCCGTTCGAGCTGTGGTGGGCGATGAGCTGCGCCGGCGTCCAGTAGGAGCTGTTGTAGTTGCCGCGCGAGAGCCGTACCGGCGCAGGGCTCCTGGGGGTCCGCAGATACATCTCGACCTCGATCGAGAAGCCGCCTGCGCGCGAGTCGGCTTCATCGAACAGGTAGGGCAGGGGCTGCGGATCCCCGGCCGGGCGCGCAAAGGCGGGGCAGCGAAACGGCGCGAGCGCCTCGAGGGTCACCACCCAGGGCGAGATCGTGGTGCCGAAGCTCTTGGCGAGAAATGGGCCGAGCGGCTGGTATTCCCAGGCCTGGATGTCGCGCGCCGACCAGTCGTTGAGGAGCACGACGCCGAAGATGTGGTCGAGCGCCTTTTGCAGCGGAATGCGTTTCCCCAGCGGGTTGCCCGGGCCGACGACGAAGGCGAGTTCGGCCTCGTAGTCGAGGCGCTTGCTCGGGCCGAAGGAAGGGCCGGCCTGGTCCGCGGATTTTGTCTGGCCGCTGGGGCGTATTACGGGAGTGCCCGAGACCACCACCGACGAGGCGCGGCCGTGGTAGCCGATCGGCAGCCACTTGTAGTTCGGCAGCAGCGGGTTGTCGGGGCGGAACAGCCTGCCGACGTTGGTGGCGTGGAACACCGAGGTGTAGAAGTCGGTGTAATCGCCGACCGTCACCGGCAGGAACAGCTCTGCGCGCTTGATCGGCACCAGGTGTTTCTCAAAACGTTTCTTTTCTTTAGCCAATGCTCTCGAGATTGCCTTGCGCAGGTTTTTCCATGCCGGGCGCCCCATCGCCGCGAGGCCGTTCAGCGTCGGCCCGCTCTTCACGCCGAGAGCCGCGAGGTCGAGGATCTGGTCGCCGATGGCGACGCCGGCGCGCCGCGCCTCCTTTGAATTTTTGCGCCTGAAAATGCCGAACGGCAGGTTCTGGACCGGAAAGTCGCAGCCCGGCGCGTTCGCCGACTCGACCCAGCTCTTGAGATCGGGATCGTGCGTCTCGTCCAAAATGGGGACAGACCCCATTTTTCTCATTTTGGAAATCGGGGTCAGAGCCCGATTACGTGGCCGGTTTTGTGACCACGCCGCGCGCCTTCACATCGTCATCGGCAGCGCGGCTTTCCCGCAGCTCCCATTCGCAGAAATTAAACCCGTCACGCAGCACGAAGCGCAAGCTCTGGGCGATGCTGCGGCCAGAGTCGCGCGCGGGTTTCTCGAGTCGCAACTGTTGTGTGGGCGTCAGGGCTATGGGGCGCATCAATTTCATTCTAGCATCGCAAAAATCGGCGGTCAGACTCGGAATAAATCGGGCTCTGACCCCGATTTTTAAGAATCTGTCCCCTTTTTGAACCCGTCCCAGACGCTGTCGTAGTCCTTCTGCAGCTCGGGCGCCCTCAGCGCGAGCCTGGTGGGCCGCCACACCCAGCGCGACTCCCACATGAAGGCGAGGCTGTTCTCGATCTTCTGCGGCTTGAGCTCGGCCGCCGAGGCCTTGTCGAAGGTCGCGCGGTCGGGCCCGTGCGCCGCCATGCAGTTGTGGATCGAGACGCCGCCGGGCAGAAAGCCGCTCGCCTTCGCGTCGTAGACGCCGTGCACGAGGCCCATCAGCTCGCTCATCACGTTCCTGTGGAACCACGGCGGCCTGAAGGTGTGCTCGGCCACCTGCCAGCGCGGCGGGAAGATGACGAAGTCGCAGTTCGCCACGCCCGGCTGCCCGGAAGGCGAGCTCAGGACAGTGAAGATCGACGGGTCGGCGTGATCGAAGCTCACCGTGTTGATCGTCATGAAGCGCGCGAGATCGTACTTGTACGGCGCGTAGCGGCCGTGCCAGGCCACCACGTCGAGCGGCGAGCGGCTCCACTCGGCGGCCCACAGCCCGCTCATGAACTTGTTGATCACCTCGCACTTCGCGTCCTGGTCCTCGAACGCCGCCACCGGCGCGAGGAAGTCGCGCGCCTGCGCGAGGCCCTGCGCGCCGATCAGCCCCAGCTCCGGCAGGCGGAACGGCGCGCCGTAGTTCTCGCACAGATAGCCGCGCGCCTGCTTCTCGAGCAGCTCCACCTTGAACTTGATGCCGCGCGGAACGACGCCGATCTCGCCCGGTGCGACGCAGAGCTTTCCCAACTCGGTGAAGATCAAGATCTCGCCGAGCTGCGGGACGAACATCAGCTCGCCGTCGGAGTCGACGAAGTAGCGAGCGCTCATCGAGCGGTTGGCGCGGTAGATGTGGACCGCCACGCCGGACTGCGCCGCCGGCTCGCCGCTGCCGGCGAGAGTTATCAATTCGTCCAGGAAATCGGCCGGGGCGTTGGGAATCGGCAACGGATTCCAGCGCAGCCGGTTGGGCGGCGTCTCGACTTCGTCGAACGGCCCCGAGCGGATCGCCCGGTCGTCGACGCGCCGGAACGGTGCGTGCATCGCCGAAGGACGCAGCCGGTAGAGCCAGGCCGAGAGGTTCTCGGCGCGCGGCGCGGTGAACGAAGTTCCGGAAATCACCTCGGCATACAAGCCCTTGGGCGGCCGCTGCGGGGCGTTCTGCCCGACCGGCAGGGCGCCGGGCACCGCCTCGGTGCCATGAACGTTGCCGAAGCCGCTCTGGTACTCGAGAACCGGTCTGGTCGCGTTTTGCGGCGCGCTGCGGGCAGGGGCGGTGACGATCATGCGCTTAGGCTCCTCCTATTAGTAAATCCCCGGTATCAGCCTTGCGGTGCGCTGTCGATATTCTGCGTACTCCGGAAATGCAGCCGCCAGAACCTTTTCCTCCTCGCGCATGCGCCAGAGCTGCAGGCAGAACTGTATAGCCACCAGCGCGAACGCCGCCGGTATCCGATATAGCAGGAGTACCCCGATGGTGGCAATTGCCTCGCCTAAGTAGAGCGGATGGCGGACGCGCGCGTAGAGGCCCTCGGTCACCAGCCTGCGCGCCTCAGGCAGGATGGAGAGCGAGCGTCCCAGCTGCATGAGGGCCACCGCGCACAGGAAATGGCCGGCAAGCAGCGAGCCGAGCGCCGCGCTGTCCCATGCCGGATCCGGCTCGGCGCGCGGCAGGAGCAGGAGCGCGTAAAGCAGGAGGAAACCGGCGAGCGCGGCGAAGCGCGGCGCCCAGCCGTCGGCCTTGCGAACTGCCCTGCGCCGCGCGATCGTCATCACTGCGATCAGGGCGAGAAACAACATGGTTGCTACGTGCGCGGCGATGTACAGCGTCCCCTGCGCGCTGTCTAGACCTTGCCATTCGCGCACCAGGAAATACGCGGCGAAGGCCGTGAGGGGCAGCCGCATCGCTGCATCGTAAAAAATCGGGGTCACTTCATTTTATTTTCGAAAAATGGGGTCTGTCCCCATTTTAAAACTCGCGTACGCAAGGCGCAGGCCTTCTTCCAGCGAGACCCGCGGCCGCCAGCCGAGCGCGCTCAGCTTCGCGGTGTCGAGGAGCTTCTGCGGGGTGCCGTCGGGCTTCGAGCGGTCGTAAGCGATGCCGGCGTCGCTCTCGACGATGCGCTTGATCACTTCGGCCAGCTCGCGGATCGTCTGGTCCTTGCCGTCGCCGATGTTGAAGAGCGGGGGCTGCTGCGGGCTGAAGGCGGCTGCGAGCTGCTGCTCGGGCAGGTTCATCAGGTGGATGCAGGCGTCCGCCATGTCGTCGCTGTAGACGAACTCGCGGCGCGGCTTGCCGGAGCCCCACAGCGTCACCGTTTTCTCGCGCCCTACTTTGGCCTCGTGGAATTTGCGGATCAGCGCAGGCAGGACGTGGCCGGTCTGGAGGTCGTAGTTGTCGCCGGGCCCGTACATGTTGTTCGGCATGGCGCAGAGGTAGCGCGTGCCGTACTGGCGGTTGTACGACCAGCACATCTCGATGCCGGCGATCTTCGCCAGGGCGTACGGGCGGTTGGTGGGCTCGAGCGGCCCGGTGAGGAGGTACTCCTCCTTGATCGGCTGCGGGCAGTCGCGCGGGTAGATGCAGGCGGTGCCGAGAAAAAGCAGCTCGCGCACGCCGGCCTTCCAGGCTTCCTGGAGGACGTTGGTCTGGATCGCCAGGTTCTGGAAGATGAAGTCGGCGGGGTAGCTCTCGTTCGCGAGGATGCCGCCGACCTTCGCCGCGGCGAGGAACACGACTTCAGGGCGCTCGCGCTGGAAGAACTCGCGCACCGCGCGTTGATCGATGAGGTCGAGCTCGGCGTGCGTGCGGGTGACGAGGTTGCGGTAGCCCCTCGCCTGCAGCCCCCGCACCAGCGCCGAGCCGGCGAGGCCGCGATGCCCGGCGACGTAGATCCTCGAGTCCTGCTTCACGCCCGCTCGTCGTGATAGTCGAAGGTCTTGTGGCCGAGCGTGCGAGCCAGCAGATCGCGCTCGGCCAGCGCCAGGTCCTCGCGCGCCATCTCCGCCACCAGGTCCTTGAAGCCGATCTCCGGCTTCCAACCGAGCTTCGCCTTCGCCTTGCTCGCGTCGCCGAGCAGGCTGTCCACCTCGGAGGGCCGGAAATAGTGCGGATCGACCCGCACCACGGTCTGGCCGGCCTTGAGCAAGGCAAAGCGCTTGTTGGTCGACTTGGCGATGCGCGCCGTCTCGTCCTTGCCGCGGCCCTGCCAGTCGAGCTCGATGCCGTATTCGGCCGCGACCGCGTTGACGAACTCACGGACGCTGCGCTGAACACCAGTAGCGATGACGAAGTCCTCCGGCGCCGGCAGCTGGAGCATCAGCCATTGCGCGCGCACGAAGTCTTTCGCGTGGCCCCAGTCGCGCTTCGCGTTCAGGTTGCCGATGTAGAGGCAGTCCTGCAGGCCGAGGGCGATGCGCGCGAGCGCGCGCGTGATCTTGCGCGTGACGAAGGTTTCGCCGCGCACCGGCGATTCATGGTTGAAGAGGATGCCGTTGCAGGCGAACATGCCGTACGCCTCGCGGTAGTTCACCGTGATCCAGTAGGCGTAGAGCTTCGCCGCGCCGTACGGCGAGCGCGGGTAGAACGGGGTCTTCTCCGTCTGCGGGCTCTCGTGCACGAGGCCGTAGAGCTCCGAGGTGGAGGCCTGGTAGAAGCGCGTTTTTTTCTCCAGGCCGAGGATGCGCAGCGCTTCGAGCAGGCGCAGCGTTCCGACCCCGTCCGAATCCGCGGTGTACTCGGGCTCCTCGAACGAGACCTGGACGTGGCTTTGCGCCGCCAGGTTGTAGAGCTCGTCGGGCTGCGCCTGCTGGATCACCCGCGTCAGGCTCGAGGAATCCGTCATGTCGCCGTAGTGCAGGATGAAGCGGCGATCGCCCACGTGCGGATCCTGGTAGAGGTGATCGATGCGGTCGGTGTTGAAGAGCGACGCCCTGCGCTTGATGCCGTGGACGATATAGCCCTTCTCCAGCAGGAACTCGGCGAGGTAGGCGCCGTCCTGCCCGGTGATGCCGGTGACCAGAGCGACTTTTCGCTTTTTTTGCATGGCGGTGAAAAAAGGGGACAGACCCCTATTTTTCCTCATTCTAGCCGTCGCCGTGCGGCGACAATACATCGCAGCATTCGGGTCCAGTTGGACTACGCGCGGCGCTTCGCCAACTTTGCCCTCGCCGCCCGGCCGCGACTTGCTTACCTTGCAAACAGGGAGTCCAGACATGAGCGAGGCAACAGTCCTTTTCGCCGACGTGAGCGGCAGCACGCGGCTGATCGAAACGCAAGGTGATGCGGTAGCGCTGAAGGCGATCGCGCGCTGCATCGAGCGGCTGCGCACGGCCGCGGAGTCGACCGGCGGCCAGGTGGTGAAGACGATCGGCGACGAGGTGATGGTCCTCTTCCCGACGCCGGACGCGGCGGTGGAGGCCGCAGCGAAGATGCACGCCTCCATCAACGCGCTGCCGGCGGTCGGCGATACCAAGCTCGGCGTGCACGTCGGCTTCCACAGCGGGCCGGTGATCCAGGTGGAGAAGGACGTGCTCGGCGACACGGTGAAGCTCGCCGCCAGGCTGGTCGAGCAGGCGCAGAAGGGCCAGACCATCACTTCGCAGCAGACCGCGGCGCTGCTCAGCCCGGCGCTCAAGCCCTACTCGCACGAGCTGCGCGAGCTGGCGGTGAGGGAGCAGGGCGACGGCGTGTGGCTGTGCGAGATCGTGTCGCAGGCCGCCGCGACCGCGCTGCTGGTGCGGCTGACCTACCGCGACCAGGCGGTCGAATGCACGCGCGAGCATCCGTCGGTCGTGATCGGGCGCGAGTACGGCTGCGGCCTGATGGTGGCCGACCGCACCGCGTCGCGCAAGCATTGCACGATCGAGCTGCGCGGCGGGCAGTTCGTGGTGCAGGACCACAGCACCAACGGCACCTACGTCACGATCGACAGCGAAAAATCGGTGCTGCTCAAGGGAGACGACCTGGCGCTGCGCCGGTTCGGCTGGATCGGCTTCAGCGACGTGCGCTACGCCGGCTCGGACGTGGTGCAGTTTTCCTGCGGCTAGCCCCTCATGAATGCGACGGTCCTGTTCGCGGACGTTAGCGGCGCCGCGATTTCGAACTGCATCGAGCCCCTGCGGAAGGCCGCGGAGTCTGCCGGCGGGCGGGTCGTGAAGCTGGTCGGCGACGAGGTGATGGTGCTCTTCGCCACGCCGGATGCCGCCGCCAAGGCGGCCGTCAAGATGCACCAGTGCATCGAGTCCCTGCCCGCGGCCGCGGGCGACGAGCCCGCCCTGCGCGTGGCGTTCCACAGCGGGCCGGTGATCCAGGTCGACAAGGACGTGCTCGGCGACACGGTGAAGCTCGCGGCCAGGCTGGTCGCGCAAGCGCAGAGAGGTCAGACCCTCACTTCGGGGCAGACCGCGGCCCAGCTCAGCACCGGGCTGCGGCCCTTCTCGCGCGACCTGCAGCGCGTGGCGCTGACCGACAGGTCCGAGACCGTGCGGCTCTGCGAGATCCTCAAGACCTCCCTGAGCGGCGCCGCGCGGGCGCAGGAGACGAAGGCGAAGACCATGGTGCGGCTCGCCTACGCCGACCAGATGGTGGTCTGCTCACGGGAAAACCACCCGCGTATCGTGATCGGCCGGGCCAAGGCCTGCGACCTGGTGATCGCCGACAAGCTGGCGTCGCGGCAGCACTGCACCCTCGAAGCGCGCGACGACGAGTTTTTCCTGCTGGACCATAGCACCAACGGCACCTACGTCACCGTCGAGGGCGAGCACGAAATCCTGCTGAACGGCGAAGGGCTCGCGCTCGCGACCCACGGCTGGATCGCCTTCGGCCATCCGCACGGCGGCGCCGCCGGGGCGGTGGAGTTCTCGGGGAGCTAGGAAAAAATCGGGGTCAGAGCCCGATTTTCAGCCGGGCGGGAAGGCCAGCAGCAGGCCGACCAGGCCGAGCGCGAGGAACACGGCGAGGAGGCCGACGATGACCTCGAGCGCCGTGACCGACGGCTTCTCGCCGCCGTCATCCACCAGCGTTTCGTCGAACCGCGGATAGCTGCGTCCGATCTTCCCCATGCGGCGCCCCCCTCGAGGCGGAATCTGGAAGACGGCCGCGGGCTCAGCGCCCGCGGCCCCTCCCTCCTCCCAGCTCCCCTTTAATCGCACGGCGATGCTGGCATGGAGTCGCCGCGCCCTCAATCAGAAGAAAGCATTAGATCTGTAAAGCTTCGTCAGCCGCGCGCACGGGGAGCCGCACGCAGGCATGCTTCGTCTCTCTTAGGGGGTTGAGCAGTGGGAGATGAGGGATCGCACGTCGCGCTCGGGCGCAGCGTGATCATCGTCGGCACGGGCAGCCTGCAGAACAAGCTGCTCGCGAGTCTCATCGAGCAGAGGACCGGCTACGCCTGCAGCACTACGCCGGCGGACCGGCTGAACGGCTCTCTGCCGGCCACTTCGCTCGCGCTGATCGACGCGGCCGAGTTCGCGATGCGCATGCAGGCGCTCTGCGTGGCCGGCCTCTTCGAGAGCCTCGCGCTGATCAATGCCGACGAGCACCTGCCGCTCGAGCTGCTCGTCGCCTGCCCGGGGATGAAAGGCGTGTTTTTCACCGACAGCTCCGAGGATACGCTGGTGAAGGGCATCGAGGCGATCTTCCGCGGCGAGTACTGGCTGCCGCGCCGGGTGCTGTGCGCGCACCTCGAGCGCACGCGCACGGTGCAAAGGCCGGCTTCGCCCGCGGCGACGCTCCTCACGCGGAAGGAAATGGAGACGCTGCGGCTGCTGGCGACCGGCGGCAGCACCGAGCACATCGCCCACGAGCTGAAGGTGAGCCCGCACACGGTGAAGACCCACATCTACAACCTGTTCCGCAAGATCCGGGTCACCAACCGCGTGCAGGCGGTGCACTGGGCGGCGCAGAACAAAATCGGGCTCTGACCCCGATTTAGATTTTCAGCACGCCCGGCAGCCAGAGCGCGAGCGCGGGGAAGGCGATCAGCAGCGCTACCAGCACGAAGTCGGCGACCAGGAAGGGCAGGGTGCCGCGGTAGATCTTGGCCGCCGGGATGTCCGGGTTCTGCGCCTGGATCACGAACACGGTGAGCCCGACCGGAGGGCTGATGAGGCCGATGGTCGCCATCACGGTGACGAAGATGCCGAACCAGATGCCGTCGTAGCCGATGCCGGCCATGATCGGCAGGATCACCGGCACCGTGATGAGGATGGTGCTCACTTCCTCCAGGGCGGTGCCGAGGACGACGTACAGCACGATCACCGCGAGCACGATCGCGAGCGGCGAGAGCTGCGCCGCCTGCACCCACACGGCAAGCTCGTTCGGCAGGCGGGTGAGCACGATGAAGCGCGCGAAGATGAAGGCGCCGACGATGATGAAAAACAGCATCGCGCTCGAATACACGGTCTCGAGAAGGGCGTCGCTCAGCCCGCGCAGGCTGAGAGTGCGCGTAGCGAAGCCGATGACGATCGCCGCGAAGGCGCTGATCGCCGCGCCCTCGGTCGGCGAGAACCAGCCGAGGTAAATGCCCACTACGGCGAAAAAGAAGAGCAGGACGAGCTTCCACATGCCGCGCGCGGCGCGCAGGCGCTCGCGCAGGAGCATCGGCGGCACCCTGGGCATCCATTGCGGCCGCAGGCGCGCCTGGATCACCACCGCGACCACGTAGAGCGCGGCGAGCAGGATGCCGGGGAAAAGCGCGGCGGCGAAGAGCTTCGCGAGCGACTGCTCCGCGACCAGCGAATAGACGGCGAGGATCACCGAGGGCGGGATGAGGATGCCGAGCGTGCCGGCGGCGGCGACCGAGCCGGCGGCGACGATGTCGTTGTAGCCGTGGCGGCGCATCTCCGGGATCGCCACCTTGGAGAACGTCGCCGCGGTGGCGATCGAGGAGCCGCAGATGGCGCCGAAGGCCGCGCAGGCGCCGACGGTGGCGCTCGCGAGCGCGCCGCGAAAACCCGAGAACACCGCGTTGGCGGCGTCGAACAGCTCGCGCGACATCTGCGCGCGCGAGGCGACCGCGCCCATCAGGATGAAGAGCGGCACCACCGAGAGCGAGTAGGCGCTCGCCAGCTCGAACGGCACCGAGGCGACGACCGCGAGCGCCTTGTGCCAGCCGTCGATCGCGGCGTAGCCGCCGGCGCCGACGAGCGCAAGCGACACCGCGATCGGGATGCGCGCGAACATCGCCGCGAGCAGCACGATCACGCCCGCCAGGCCGGTCTCCAGGTTGGTCATCGTCGCCAGCGCGCGATGA